>Ga0315907_10001139_pt1 | contig 36525 bp, 48 predicted proteins | sample LakEriMetagenome_3_FD_203525 | JGI IMG/M metagenome (GOLD analysis project Ga0315907, IMG submission 203525) | Freshwater fungal communities from buoy surface, Lake Erie, Ohio, United States - Buoy 12 MA123 | ecosystem: Environmental > Aquatic > Freshwater > Lake > Lake biofilm | place: USA...
TCCGTGACTTCGCCGCAGTTCATGACGGGTCCGATGAGCGCGTACTTTTGTCCCCCAGCGGTGATGATCACCACCTGGACCATGGGCCGTGGATCGAGTGCCTCGACGATGTCTTGCAGCGACGGGGTCATTTTTTGACTTCCTGCCACCCGGGCGGGACTTCCTCGCGTTTGATGCCTAAGTCCAATGAGAGTTTCTCGATCTCCCCGTTTAACTGGTCGATTTTTCCCAGGAGCTTGTGCACTTGGGAGGCCAGGTGTTCCATGGAGTCGGTTTGGACTTCAATTCTTCTGCGCAGGGAGTTGATGTACTCCTTTGTTTCGACGCAGTCGATGGGGCGTGGTGGGTTTTCTGTTGAATATTCTGCTGGTCTCATGTTTTTTCCTTCAAAAGGGAGATGGGAAAGTGGCAGCAGGCTTCTGACTTGCTGCCTTCGATTTCGATGAACGCGGTCCGTGGTCCGAAAGTCTGGTCGGGGTGGTCGTGCCAGCGCTTGCAATTTTCACATTTTGCGTCCACTGTGATGGGTTTGCAACGAAAGCAGTCCCAGGCCAAGGGGTGGGTCATCTTGGTCATGGCTCGTATTCCACTGCGACCACTTCGATCTTGCCGCCTGGCAACCGCTTGATGATGGTGGCGCAGGACTTGTTGCCGGCCCTGCCCCAGTCGATGCCCCAGGTCACGCCGGTGTCGTCTTCGATCTTCCGTTTGTAAAGGGGGATTGGCTTATACATGCTCGAGGGCTTCTTCCACCTGAAATACCGATGGCCTGCTGCGTTCTCGCACAAATACGCCACAGGCTCTTGTTCTGACTGTGCCAAGGCCTCTTGCCTGCCAGCTTCGCGTTCTTCTTTCAAACGGCCGTGGAATGCCTGGGCCACCCAGTCGATGAACACTTTGGCAGACTCGGCAGCATCGCCTTCAAAAACCAGCTCAGGGCCGTTGAAGTCGAGCTTGCCGACCTCTTTGCCGTTGACGCCGTTTTCGTGGCGGTGGAAAGTGATGTTGTAGTTGGGCTTGGGGATGGTGAATGTGAACTCCGGCAGGGGCGCGTACACACTCATCGGGTCGATGCGCTCGCCGTCTTTGCTCCAGGCGCTGCCCATGGTCGTGACATCGTGCAGCATGTTCTGGACTCGTTGGTCATAGGTCCGTGGTCCAGTCTCCGCTTTGCATCGTCTGCACTGCAGCCGCTCGGTGCCTTCAATGAAATGCCAGTCGTGTTTGCAGGGTTCCATCAGAACTTCTCCTTGTAGAACTTGCCGATGACTTCGGCCAGCTCGTGGATGTGAAAGTCACCGCCCTCGCCACCTGCGTCGCTGATCCAGATCATGCCTGGTTGCACGCTTGGTTGGAGACGCCATCCAGCAATCTGCACCTCGTAGTGCTTGCGTGCCTGGTTGTACCCTTGCGTGTGACCCTGGTCATAGGCCACCTGGGCCTTGCATGCCTCTTCGATGGTCATGAGGGTGTACTTCTGGCATTCTTCCCAGACATACTTGGCGTTGTGTTCGCCAATGACTTTCTGTTCTGCTTTGGTCAATTGGGACCACCATTCTGTGAATGTCATTTCTTTTGCTCCTTGAGCCATGCTGCCCAGCTCGCGCAGGTGTCGGCCCCGAATGATTTGCTGAATTCTTGCACCAGCTTGGCTGCTGCCATCTCCAGGCCGGCGTTCCAGCCGGAGGTGTAGTACTTGTCGATCTTGGCCTTCATCGCATGTTCCAGGTACTGGTCCAAGCGTGCCGGGTCGATCGTGGCTTGATCTTTTTCCATTTGGATTTGCCTCTTACGCCACCCGGTCATGGCCAGCCCCAAACAACCCTTTGATCCGCGCCCAGGCCAGCTTGCGCAAGGACATGCTGCGCAGCTCCACCTCGAGCGACAAGATGTGTCTGCCCATCTCCAGGTTTGTTGCCATCAGCGCGTCGTATTCTTCCTGGGCCTCCTTGCGTGAAGCCTCACGGCCTTCGCTCCAGCCTTTGCCGTAGGCCTCAGTTGCCACCTCTTTGAATGTGCGGCGGCGGGCGCGTTTAGTAGTCGTAGTCATCTTGGTTCTCCATGTGGTTAAAAACTTCTTCGTCAATGCGGACGCGTTCTTTGTCGGTCAGCTTGGCCTCAAGCCAAGGTGCGGGCCTGCCGTTGCGGTCGAGGATTTCCCAGTCACCTTCACCACCTTCAGCAGGGGCCCAGTTGTCGGGATGGCCGGACAGCCGGGCGGGCACATAGCCGTCCCAGCTGGTCACGCGGATGATGCAGGGAATGCCGCAGCAGGTGGATTTGAATTCACTCATAGTGGCATGTCCCCGTGCCATGGTTCGTCTTCCATGCGCTTTAGGTTAAAGATGAACCGGTACTGCGGATGCACCTTAACGAACAGGCGCGCGTAGAACGCAATGTGGTTGTTGCAAATCTTGAAGTCCTGGCCGGTGGTCTTCATCGCCACTTCCCAGCGGATGCGGTTGATGATGAGCCAGTGGCTGATCTTCCTATGACCATGGTTGATGGCCTCCAGCGTGAAGCGCTCAAAATATTCCCACACGGCCGGGTTGGCCGCGTTGAATGTGTTGAACTCTCGCTGGCGCAGGTGGAATGGCGTGTTCATGCTCATACAGGTGCCTCCTCTGCATCAGTTGGATATACAGGCCCACGCGGGGCCCGTGGTCCGTGATACGGGGGCAGTGGAAACTGCGGAAAGGGCCAGGTCATACCTTCACCTCCAGCAGCTCCTGGTCACTGTCCTGGTCGACATACGCCGAGAACAAGGTCAGCTCAAAGTCGCCTTCCTCAGTTTCAATCACCAGGTCGCGTGAAGCGGAAACCATGTTGTTGGTTTCACTGGAACGGATCGCGCTCAAGCGAATGCTTTTAACGCGGTGAATGTTCAAATTGAAATTCATCTCTTTCTCTCTTTCTGTTGATGGAACTTAAATTATATCGGTATCGTACAAAGTTTGTCTAGTGTTTGAACCAGGCTTCGTAAAACATCCAGGCAGCGACCAGGAGAAAGGCATACACCTTGCCCCTGATCTCTTTGAAGTACTGCTCTTCCAGGCTCATTTGAACCCTACCATGATGCTGTCCGGGCGCAACACGTTCACGCCCTTTGGCCGCCACAGATGCAAGCAATAGGGATGGTTGTTGACGTGATCTTTCGCAGGCACGTGGAACTGCATGGCGACATCCTCGTCGTCCCAGAAAAGGTCTTTGACTTGGCACATTTCCTCCCAGGTTGGGCAGCGGTCCTTGCGGCTGACACTCACGTGCTCCCAGCCCGCGCCGTCACTTGCGATGACGAACACCACCTGGGAATGTTTGAGCTTGACCACAAAGGCCCCGTTGGTGGCGTCGCCCTCTGGATAACCAGAGAGCTTGACGCGCGCTTTTTCAGGGACTTTGAACATCAGAACCACCCAAACCAAATGCCAGTGCCGTGAATCCAGGCAATGGGGAACACGATGGCCCCGGCGATCAGGAAGCCCCAGGACGCGGTCTTGAGGCACACGATGATGTGCGTGAGCCATGCACAGAATACCCAGGCCACAAAGCCCAGGGCGAGTAGTTCTCTCATCGCTCAACTCCTTCCAGGCGATCTGCCACCAGCTTGGCGTAGCCGGCAATGTCCACCCAGGTGTCGACCTTGTCGGGGTTGCCGTTGATGATGCGGCCCAGTTTGTGGATGATCATGTCGATCGCTTCGCGTTGGTCAAAGGCCAGCTTCGTGCCGCGCAGCTCGATGTAGTTGTGCACCATGCGCTTGAGCATTTGCATGATCTCTGCGCCTTCAATGAACTTGCCGTAGTCCTTGGCGCGCTCGTCCAGCGTCTCGTCGATGTCGGTCTCTTCGCCTTCAACCTGGCGCTCGTCGTCGTACTGCACCAGGCCGCTCTTCAAGCCTTCTTCAACAAACTTGTCCAGAGGGAGGCCCAACTTCTTTGCAATGGCCAACTGTGCTGGGCCCAGGCTGACGCGACGACCGCCTGCGATCGGCTTCGGTGCCTCAGGCTGACCCTCTTCCTGCACCTGCTTGCGCAGCTTATAGGTCATTGGCTTGGGTGCCTTGAACTTGGCAGCCACCTTGGCCACTTCGGCGTCGGGGTACTTGCGGAAATGCTCTCGAATCTTGTCTGACTTGGTCATGTTGCTTCCTTTTGAATTTTGACGATTGCACGTGCCTTGCCCTGGCGAATAATCGTCTGGACAAAGTCGTGCGCCTTTTCGATGTCATACACAGTGGCGTGCGCCAGCTGCTCCTCATGCAGGTCCATCACCAGCTTCAGGGATTCCCACTGCTTGGCTGTCATGATGAACCGCATTCCGTTGGCCACGCCACGGCGAGACAAATCCAGCAAGGCATCTTGCCCTTGCTTGATCTCGTCGAGCCAGTCCGAGCCTTTGCCCATGATGGCCAGCGCTTCAGTAATGTTGAAAGCGCCGATCAGCATGTCAATGTCTTCTTTGGTCGCGATGCCCTTGCGGATTTGCTCCAGGGCTGTGCGATTTCTAAGCTGCACGTCGATGTAAATGCCTGGCAGATTGCGAACAGGTTTTAGTCCTGATAGCACAAATTCCAAGGGATTTTGCAACACGATGCGGGGTCGGTATTTGCTGCGTTTTTTCATGACTTGCAAGAAACAAAAAGACTTGCACACACCACCAACAAAACGGTGAAGTACACCACCGCCCTGTCACTGACCAGTCGTCGGTAGTTGCCAAGCAGAATGTTCTGCATGAACTCCTCGCTCTGCGTCATCTCAGGGGGCTTTGGCACGTAGGCCACACCAATCAGTACCTTGCCGGTGTTGTAGTACTTGCCTGTTGCGGCAAGTTCCTTGTACACCTGCTGCTCTCGGGTTAAAGATTTTTTAGTCATTGCACTCTTTCTCCTTTCTTAGGTTTCGACGCGATCTTAGCACGTCTACTTCCTTTGTCAACTCATCAACTCTTTTTTCTGCATCCAGCCAGGCACCACGCCATAGTCGCTGGTCCTCAATGCGCTGCGCAGCAGCTTCAAGCATCTCCGCTATTGCTGGGAAGACCTCCTTCACCGAGCGAAGTTCCTCTTGTAATTTCATGTTTACTCCATGGGTGTTTTAGGTATTCTTCACGAAGCAGCCCATACAACACCAGGTCTCCACCGTCTGGAAAAGCCTTGCGCATGCGCCCTTCATACTGGAACCCCAGGCGCGATACAAAGCGCTGGGCGTTTAGATTCTCGGCACGGATCAGGCCCGTGACGCGTGGTACTTCAAGCACTAAAAACGGCAGCTCAAACGCGGCATTGAAATAGCTGCGCGACAGCCACTGGCTCTTGGGCCGTGCTGCGATGTGCATGTCGATGTTGGTGCCTGTGTAGGCGGAGAACACTGTGACGGCCAGGAAGTCGTCGTTGTCGTCCAGCAGGCTGACAGACGTGACATCCCCTGTCATGCCGTCGATGCCGATGGTCTTCTTGGCCCAGGCGACTGCCTCGTCGTTACGTTCGAATCGCAGGATTTTCATCGTTGTAGTTCTCCACAATTTCGTCTTCAAAAAGCATGACCTGCTCTTCACTGAAACTCTTGGTGATGTCCACCTGGCGAGGCTTGCCGCTGGGTCCTGTGATGGTCAGCAGTATCTTGGTGATGTCCAGTTGCGCGGGCAGCTCAACACCATCCACATCCATGGGAGGAAGCACCTCAAAAGTGAGTTCGACGGGGAACGTCATCTCGGTTTTGTATTTCATCTTTAGCTTTCTCTCGGTTGTTGGCGATACGCTGCAGCGTCAGTGATTCTTTGTAAGCCTGGTCAAATGCAGGAACCAGGAGGCTTTGCATGTACGCGCCCATTCCTACTTTGTAGAACGCGGCGAGTTCCTTGAGCATGTAGTACGCATCCTCAGGTAGCGACACGGTGATCCAGCGTTGCCCAGGGCGCTTGGATGGTGACGCACGCACAGCGTCATACCGGTCCTTCTTCTTAGGACCTGATCGCTTGGGTCTGCCCCGTTTCTTCATGGGCTGACGAATGTACGGCTCTGGGTGAGCAGGTACAACTTGAGTTCGTGGCTTTGGTGATCTTCCCATTAAATTCTCCTTTCTGTTGGACTTATCAGTGTATCGGAAAAAATGGGCTGGGAGCAAGCCCCCAGCCCGAACTTCTCAACTAGGGCAACTGCAGTAGCCCCAATTCAATTATGCGGCAGACCCCCAATTGGGTCCAGTTTCCACGTCCACACGTGAGGGAACTTCCAGGTTCACGGCGGTGGCCATGAGGTTGGCAGCTTCACGGGCCTCTTCTTTGTTTCTGACGGACAGGGCGATCTCGTCGTGCACTTGCAGCAGCAGGTTAAAGCCCGCTTTGTGCAGCGCCACCATGCCCGCCTTGGTCTGGTCTGCGGCCGACCCCTGGATCAAACGGTTCAGGCCCTTGTAGGTGCCCGCACGCTTGATCCTGATGCCGTATTCAATGACAGCCTGCTCGCGTGGCAGCGCTTTGTTCACGCCCCACTCCACTGGCTCCCACAGGGGGAAGCGGCACTTGCGGCCCAGGAGAGTGCGGATCGAGCCGCCGGAGGCTGGGTGCTCAATGCGCTTCATGACAGCGTCGACGGTGCCTTTTAGGAACGGGACCTTGCTGTGGAAAGTGCCGATCAGGTCACTGGCCTCGTCCACGGGCAGGTCCAGCTGCTGCGCCAGCTTGGCTTTACCCATGCCGTACATCAGGCCCAGGCCGATCGTCTTGGCAGCCTTGCGTTTGATGCCGGCCATGTCAGCGACCATTTGGTGGAAGTCCGTGTCGGGGTTGTCGCGGTAGGCCTGTGCCATCTTTTCTGCACCTGGTAAGCCCAACAGTGTGGCATAGTGGACCAATAAGCGCGGTTCCTGCGAGGAGAAGTCGTTCGCCGCCCAAATGTCGCCTTCCTCGGGCAAGAACAAGCCTCGCACCATGGGGCCGATGATTTCGTGGCGCGCGGGCACTTGCTGGAGGTTGGGGTTGCTGGCTGACAGGCGTCCCGTCACCGTGCCACCGTCCTCGTTGCGCATCTGGTTGAAGTGGGTGTGGATGCGGCCGTCCTTGGCGCTGTGTTTCAGGTAGGGTTCTAGGAACGTGCCGTGGGTCTTGTTCAGCTCACGGGCCTCCAGGATCATCTTGGCCATGGGGTGCTCGTGCGTGTCCAGGAAGCTCTTGGTAAAGCTCGGCGCGCCAGCAGCTGTCTTGGGGTACTGGATACCCAGGCGATCGAACGCTGCGGCAATGGACTGTGCGGCCCAGATGTCCACCTGCATGCCCGCCTGGCTCTTCAAATACTTCAGGATGTCCAGCTCTTTGGCGCGCATGTCACGCATGTGCATCTCGCATTTGGTGCGGTCAAAGTTGATGCCCTTCAAGGTGATGTTCACCAGCACCGGCAGCACTTCGGTTTCCAGTTTAAAGATGGACTCGACTTCGTCCTTAGCCAGCAGGGCTTTGAAGTGATGCCACAGCTTCAAGGTCAGCGCAGCGTCTTGCTCGGCGTAGCTGCCCACGTGCATAGCAGGCAGCTTCCACAATTCTTTCTTTGGGTGCACGCCAAAATCCGACGCGGCTTCTTTCAGGCCCTGCTCGGACTTGATCTCTTTGAGGTAGTCAAAGCCCAGGCTGTTCAAGCTGTAGGCAAAGCGGTTCTCGTCAATGAGGGGAGCCGCCAGCATGGTGTCGTAGATCGTGCCGTTTACTTCGAATCCTGTGGCCCGGAGCCATCCGAGGTCGTAGGCGGCGTTGTGCATGATTTTGTCTGCGGGCGTAGCCAGGACATCACGAACCCAGCGCTCCACGATACGCTTGTCCAGATTACCGCCGCCAGCGTGAGCAACGGGGAAATAACCAGCCCAGCCATCAACAGCAATAGCATAGCCAACAATGTAACCATCACCTCGAGGCCACCCAGGGCCGAGGCTTTCCATGTTCGGGTCGCAGGTTTCAAGGTCAATTGCAATCTCCTTTGCTTCGCTCAGGTTGGGGAAAGATGCCGGTGGCAGCCACTCTGAAATCCGAGGGAACATTGGCAGCGTTTTGTTTTGTTGCTTCATAGCCTGAAGCCTTTCTGTTCATTCTTTGGCAGCACGATGTGCAGCGTTTGTTTGGCGCGGGTGATGCCCACGTACAGCAGGCGATTGATGTCGTCTGAATTCTTGTCGTAGTCCTTAGCGAACTTGGTTGACAGGTCGGACAGCAGCAGCACGTTGTCTGCCTCCCCGCCTTTGGCACCGTGGATGGTGGACAGCTTGATAGGCACGTGGCCCGTGAGCTTTGTGTTGCGTCTCAAAAGCGAGATCAGGTAGTCGCGGCGGTCTTCACTGATTTTGGTCAGCGCCTTGTGCCAGATTTCCTCTGAAAGAAGTCCGTGCTTTTCTTTCAGGAGATCGAGTGTGTACACGGCAGCAGGGTCCGCTGTGCGCAGCATCTTGTGGCCGTGCTTGATGTGGTCGCCGTCCATGTACTTGTAGATCATCTTGACCACAGGAAACGGCACCTCACCGCCCTTGCGCAGCTTCTCCCAGCCCAGCACCGCGACCAGGATGTTTTCGCTGACGCTGCGTTGCCCGTGGCGCTCGAACAGTAGGCCTTGGCTCTTGATCCACTCGTGCATGTCGGTGAGCATGTAGTTCGTGGCAGCCAGGATGAGCCAGTTGCCGTGGCTGATGTCGACCTGGTGAAAGTCGTTGTAGTAGTTGATGCTGCCAACCTCTTCGCGCGCCTTCCAAACCTTTGGCTGGCGCTGCTTGATGCGCGTCACCACCTTGTTGGCTAGGGCGTGGATTTTCGCTGGGACTCGGTAGGACTGATCAAGGACTTTGACATTACCCGTAAACCCCAGGAAGCTCGCGACATCTGCTCCGGCCCAGGTGTAAACAGCCTGGTCGTCGTCGCCTGCCAAAAAGCAGCGCTGGGCTCGCAACGCAAGTTGCTCGACCAGCCTCCATTGCAAGCGTGACAAGTCTTGTGCCTCGTCGATGATCAATGCTTCCAACTTGGGCAAGCGCTCGGGCTCCAGCAGCACATGCTCCAACAGGTCGGTGAAGTCCAGCAAGTTGCGTGAGACTTTGTAGTGACGGTAGGCGCGCTCGACATATTCAAAGTGGAACCACTCGATGTCCATCTTGGAATTGTTGTAGTGCTCGCGCAGGTCCATGCCGCGAATGCGGGCGATGTTGATCTCGTTGAGGATCGGGTTGTCGGCCTTCACTGCAAACTCTTCGTCGCCGTTTTCAATGGCCAGCTCAATGCCGGCCTCCAGGGCGAACTCGCGGTAGTGCTCCGGCGACATCATGTCCTTGGTGCTGATGGCCAGGCATCGGTAGGCCAAGCTGTGCAGCGTACGAAAAAACGGGAAGTCGGTGTCGGGGTTCAGGTTGGGGAACTTCTGAATGGCCCGGTCGCGCGCTTCGGTGGCCGCCTTCTTGGTGAAAGCAAAGTAGCCCACCTTCATCGGGTGAACACCGTCTGCCAGCTCTTGCTCAACAATGCTCAAGAGAAATGTCGTCTTGCCAGACCCTGGTGGGCCGAAAACTTTGGTAATGTTCATTCCGGCATGTCCCATTCGTCTTCTGGCCAAACCAGTACGGGGGTGTGCTCACCCATGTATGCGCCTTCAATGTTGAACTCAATGTATTCGCGAGCTTCTTCCGAGTCCATGCCTTCTTTTACAAGATTGCTTCGGATGATCTCGGCGTCATAGACCAGCACATTAACCGTGGTGCTGTCGCGCCAGATCATGGCGGGCCCGAGAATGGCGTTGTCATGTCCGTCAATTTTTAACATCAGAATGGGCTCCTGCTGGTTCGTTGCTCGGGTGTGTCAAACGGTGCGTCCTGGCGGCTGAAGCGTGGGATACGCCAGCAGCGGGCAGTACGGCCTTTGAGGAATAGAGAGATTGGCTCGCCACCCATATCGCGCAGACGCTGCGCCATCTTGGGGTGTGTCATGCCTTTGAAGTTGTTGCGGATCAGGTGCGCTTCCAGGTCCTTCATGCGGAAATAGGTCTTGGCCTCGTCTTCTTCCGTCCATGGGCGACCCATCAGGATTTCGTCGCGATCCATCGCTTGCTGCAAGTGCGTGCAGAACTCTTCCAGCAGGTCAGTGAAACGCCCAGTGATGCTGGTGTCTTCGGACGCTTCAGTGATCTGCTCGGTCTCAACCATTTCTTTGAGCAGCGCATTGAGCAGCATCTCCCAGTCTTGCTTGCGCAAAGTGGGCGGCAGCACGTTGAGCTTTTCAACGCAGGCCTTTTGGAATGCTGCTTGGGCAAAGAGGCTTTCTGTGTCCAGCTCGATGCGCTTGCCGTTGATGTCGAGGAACCACAGAGGCGGCTCGGAGTTGTACTTGGACAGCGATGACATCTGCGGTGAATCAGGCCCGTGGGCCCCGATCCCGTGTTTGCGTGTCCTGCAAAGCCCGCTGTTGCAAAAGCTGTTGAGCGGTGCGTCTTTGCACTTGTAGCGATAGTCTTTTTTGTGCAGCTGCTTGACCAGGATTTGAACCTCGTTGTTTGGCAGCGGCGGTGAAACGTATTTCAAGTTGTGCTCTACCAGGGCATCGTCCCAGTGAATGGGGATGACCTTCTTCAGGTAGATGCCGATGTTGAAGAGCGCGTTGTTGCGTGTGCCTTCTGGCACGCCTTGGGAGCACAGTGCTTGCAAGCAGGGCGGACCATCCTTGATGGGGTGATCAGGCTCTTTGGGCTCTTCGGGAAATTTCAGTTCAGGGTCCTGGACCCATTGTTCGTACAGCGCGTAGAACTCTTCGAGCGTTGCAGCAGAGCCATCATCTTTGATGGCATAGCGCATTGTTTGGTCGCCGCCAAAATACGGCAGGTTCAAGAAGTTGCCCGTGTCACCACGGTCAACCAAAATCTCAGCTTGTTTGGGAAATATCTCGCGGCCTGCCTCACCCAACAGGGCGGCACTGGCTTTGAGGAACCGCTGCATCTCAGCAGCAGGTATAGGTTCTTTAGTGAATAGGAAAACGTGTGCGCCGCCAGACTTGCTGCGGCACACAACCATTGGAAGCTCAAGGCTTCTGACCTTTTTTATGAGGCCAGTGTGGTCCAGTGGATACTGGTCAATGTCAATACAGCCCCAGATGCAGGAGTTATCCGCCCTGATTGGGATAATGCCCAAACTCGGCTCAACGCCTTCGAGGTGTTTGACCCACAGGTCGTCAGTCGGTGGCTTGCGCACCACGACGGCCTTGCCTGCCTGTTTCCCGTCTCCTCGGGATGATTCAATTTTGTATGTTCCATAGGCGATGTCCAGGCCGGAAAAAATCGCTTTGAACCTGGTGATGTCGGTCATTTCTTCTTTCTAGTGCAGGTGGGGGACACGGTGCGGTTTACTATCCTCTTGCTACCACGGTAATTGCAAATCCCATGGCTTCCCGCTTCGGACAAGGTCAGACACATGCTAAACCCGGGTGGTCCAACGAGCCGCATGTGTCCCCCAAAACTCAGAATGGAGCTGGACCGTTACCGGTAGCCCCAGTTTCACTTTCGTGCTTCACTTTCACATCACCAGCGCCGACCGACTGCGCAAATGATTTGGCCGCGTTGTACACATCAGCGGACTCGACAGGGCCGGTACGCTCAACTTCCCAACCAAACCACTTGCCTTTGTCGTTGGACTCGGCAACGGTGGAGAGCTTGTACAACTGGCTGTACATCGGAGGCGTGAACAAACCGTTCTTGCCGGACAGCTTCACCGACTGCATCATGGAATTCCACTTGCGGCTCTTTTTGAGCTGCGTGGACTTCATGGTGATCAATGCAGGCTCTGGAATACCAGACTCGCTGATCAGCATCACGTAGTAGTTTGCCGTGTTCTCAATGTAGTTACCGTTGTCCAGGTAGTCCTTGTTGTCGCCTGGCTCTTTGTGAGTCTGCGACAGGATGTCACTGGTTGCGGGATAAATGTGCACAGGTGCACCGCTGCCTTGGCCACGTGGTGCCCATTCGATGTACTGACGCACGTATGCGCAAGGTACAACGCTGATGCCACGCTTGCCGTCAAACAGCTCGCCTGTGACTGAATTGAGGATCATGCCTGGGAGGGCACCATCCACTTCACCAACTTCAGGGCTGGTGCTTGTCAGCAAACGCAGGAACGGCAGTGCATAGTCGTCCTGTGTCATGCCGTCAAAGCCGGCTCCAGCGTCCTGTTCCAGGTCGCTCATGATTGCCAATGCGGTATTGGCATTCTTCTCCGCGATTTCGTTCTTAGCCATGATTCGTGATCCTTGTTTAGTTTGATTTGATGATTGCTTTTTGGCCAATGAATACGCCAAAAAGTTCTGTGTCGACGGCTTCACCCTTTTCGACACGCTCTTTAACCCAGGCCTTGAGGGTCTGGGGTTCTATCTTCTGTGCTTGCTCGGCAGGGTAGCCTTGCTCGCCCAGGAGATTCAGTAGACGAACTGAAAGCTCGTCTTCACCGCGACCGAAACGGACGCTGATGGTGTTCTTGATGATGTCGTCAAAGCCGTGGTCGCGCAGCCACTGGTACGCTTCGGTTTGACGTGCTTTTGGAATGCTCGCTCCGTAGAACGGCTTGATGTCGATTGCAGAGCCATCCTCCATCACAAACTTCTTCATCCCGGTTTCGGCCATGGCCTCTGGGATAGTTTGCTCAGTGAGCTTTCGGTACTGCTCGGCACGCTCCTTGAGTGTCTCTTCCATCTCAGAAATCTCTTTTTCCAAGAGCTTTGCACGACGGGCGAGACCAGCGATACCAGATACCTGGTCGTCAGATACCTTCAAGGCACCTGCGTCATCTTCAAATAAATTCGTAAGACTCATCTAATTCTCCTTTCTTGAACAAATCAACCTCCAATGGAATGTAGCGGCGTTCGCGTTTATCCCACTTGAGACACTTAAAGCGGCCGTTATTTTTAGCGGCAGCTACTGCACAGGCAATGCCTATGGCAGAGGGGTCTCCAATGAGGAGCAAGAAGTCCTCATCGGAAAATTTTTCCAACTTGCGCTGGATGCGGCGTACTGTAGGTACAACGGAGAAAGCGATCTGAGCATTCGGCGGCAGAATAGTTTCAATCTGGCCATAGTCCAGAGCGCTTGCAATGTTGTGCGTAGTAGTCTCCGAGACGACGTAGACCTTTGGCACGTGAATTTCTCCTTTCTGAATTCGAGCGACCAGTGTACACTATCTTTTCAGGGCTTTGCAACCCCCTGCAAGAAAGAAGAACACATGGACCAATTTTTATCGACCTATCCCTTTAAGAACAAGCCTTTCGTTCATCAACAGGCTTACCTTCAGCGCTTCTGGGATTACCCAGTAGCAGCCCTTTTTGCCGACATGGGCACAGGCAAAAGTTTCATGCTGATCAACAACGTGGCGATGCTCTATGACAAGGGCAAGCTCAACGGGTTTTTGATCGTAGCACCAAAGGGCGTCTACCGTAATTGGTTCGACACTGAAATCCCTAAGCACTTACCCGACCACGTCGTCTACCGAATGGCGATCTGGTCACCCACGCCTCGCAAGGCCGAACAAAAGGCTTTGGACGAACTCTTCACAGTCACTGAAGATTTAAAAATCTTGGTGATGAACGTCGAGGCATTCAGCACTGCCAAGGGCACCGCATTTGCCAAGCGTTTTTTGCTTGTGCACAACGCAATGATGGCGATCGACGAGAGCACCACCATCAAGACGCACACTTCTGCGCGCAGCAAGAACACTGAGAAGGTGGGCCGTGGCGCGCGGTACAGGCGCATCCTCACGGGCTCCCCGGTCACCAAGAGCCCGATGGACCTTTACCAGCAGTGTGCATTCTTGTCCGACGGCTGCCTGAATGTGAGCAGCTTCTATGTGTTCCAGGCTCGCTACTGCGTCACCGTGGAGCGCCAGCTCAACACACACAGCTTCAAGCAAGTCGTGGGCTACAGACGTCTGGACGAGTTGAAAGAAAAGCTCGACCGCTTTGCGTACCGCGTGAAGAAAGAAGAGTGCCTGGACCTGCCTGACAAACTGTACGTTAAGCGGGAGGTTGACCTGACGCCCGAGCAGCAAAAGGCCTACAACGAAATGAAGGCCTATGCCATGGCCCAGATTGAAGGCGGCCTGGTGAGCACTGTGAATGCGCTCACGCAGATCATGCGGCTGCACCAGATTGTTTGTGGCCACGTCAAACTCGATGACGGAACCGTAATGGAGTTGCCCAACAAACGCATGGACGAGCTGTTGGCTGTTGTTGAAGAGACGGATGGCAAGATCATCATCTGGGCCAACTACCGTCACGACATTGAGGCCATCAAGATTGCGCTGGCCAAAGAGTACGGCATGAATTCAGTGGGCACCTACTACGGCGACACCGACGGCGACGAGCGCAAGCGCGTGGTTGAAGAGTTTCAAAAGCCTGGCAGCGACATGCGCTTCTTTGTCGGCAACCCCAGCACCGGTGGCTACGGTTTGACGCTCACAGCTGCGCACACAATGGTCTACTACAGCAACAGCTTTGACTTGGAAAAGCGCCTGCAGTCTGAGGACCGCGCACACCGCATTGGCCAGACAAAGAACGTCACCTACATTGACCTGATTGCCGTGGGCACCGTGGACGAGAAGATTGTCAAGGCGCTGCGCAGCAAGATTGACATCGCAACTCAAGTGCTCGGAGAGGAAATCAAAGCATGGCTCATCTGATCCCCTGGTCGACGCCCTATGTGTACGAAAAGCTCGAGCGAATCGACAGTCCAAACGGACGTCTTTACAAACTCGACGAAAACGTACACGTCCCGTCGGTCACCACCGTGCTTGACCGCACAAAGGACAAGACGGCGCTCAAGGAATGGGCCCATCGTGTTGGCCAAGCTGAGGCTGATCGGCAAAAGGAAGAAGCGGCCTACATCGGCACCTGGATGCACGCCACACTGGAGCACATCCTGGAGGGAAAGCCGCTGTCCTTGGGCCGTGATTGGAAGGCCATGAAAGGCCATCACATGGCGTTCACCCTGGCCAACCGGTATTTCGGTGCGATCTCTGAAATCCACGGCTCCGAGGTGGGGCTGTACTACAAGGACCGCTACGCTGGCACGACCGACCTGGTGGCCACGTACCGTGGCAAGCTGGCCATCATTGACTTCAAGCAGTCCGTCAAGCCTAAGCGCCACGAGTACATCACCGACTATTTCCACCAACTCGCGGCCTATGCAGTGGCGCACGACTGGAGGCATGGCACGTCAATTGACTATGCCGCTGTGCTCATTGCTGTGCAGGATGGGACGACGCAGGAGTTCACCACCACCGGCCGAGAATTCCAAGAATTCAAGGCACAGTGGATGGAGAGGCTTATTGCTTCGGAGGTTGTTGACCGCCCACCATCGGACTGATGGGGTCAAACGGGAACAGCGACTGGAACATGCTGCGGCTGTCGCCACCAGCGGGTGCTGCAGGTCCGGGACCAGGCTTTGCTGGGCCAGTCTGCTTGCCAAAACCAGGAACACCACGCGTGCTCGGTGCCGTAGGCAACTGACGCAGCTGCATTGCAGCGATGCTGTTGCCGGGCACGGCCATTGACAGTGGCGGTGGAGCAGGTGGCTCTTCAAAGTTGGCGTAGTTCAAGCCGGCAGCGCCCATGTAGGAGTGCAGCGAACGAGCGATTCTGATCTTGTCAGCCTCGGTGCGTCCTTTTTGCAGCAACAACGCCATGAGCTTGGGGTCCTGGGCTGCTTGTTCGATGATGTTGCGCGTCGAGATGGTTGGCATCTTGTCAAAGATTTGACGGATGGCCTTGGAGCCAGCAGAAGCAGCAATCAGCGAGTTGGGGCCACCGCCCGAGGCAGTCGTACCAATCTTGGAGCCTAAAACACGCATGGCCAAGTCGGTCACAGCGTCCGCGCCCTCTACCACGGTGTCCAGCGTACGGCCGTTGTTCATCGCGTCTTCTATGCGCAGCATCGGGTTGATGAGCGAGCGCAGGTTCTTCACCTCCGTCAGCGTCATCAAGCCGTTGGCACGCATGATGTTGACCAGGCTTGGCTGGTTTGGTGCGATGGGCTTGAACAAGGCCTCGTCAAACGCCTGGGCGTTGAACTTGGTGCCGCCGCCTGCCTTGGTGTAGGCATAGTCGTACAGAGAGGACTTCAGGCCGTTGACTGCGTCAGCGCCACCAGCAGAAGCCATCTTGGTCATGTTGCCAATGGTCTTGACGGGAAACTTGCTGTTCAGAGCGTCGTTGATGGCCGCTGTTGGGCTTTCAAACTTGAGCACCTGGTTAAACGCAGTCTGGCCACGAATGGTTTTGTTCATCGCGCTGTTTTGCTCAATGACAGAGCGCAGTGCGTTCTCGGCCTTGACGGCATCGTCCAGGTCGTTGGTGATGCCCATCTTGTCCAGCATCGTCTTGTTCTCAGACACAAACTTTGTCAGTGCCTTTGCGTTCAAGCGACCGGTAGTTGGGTCCACAGTCTTGTTGGCAGCCAGACGCAGCACGCGCTCTTGCGCATCCTGGATCGACACAACCTGCTTGTCTGCCAGCTCTGCCATGGGCTTTAAAGCCTGGGCCTGTGCGCTGCGCTTACCGAAGCGGTTGACGGCATCGTCGTACTGATTGCGCATGAACTTCACTGCGCCTTCAATCTCATCCATGCGCTGCGCTGTCACGTCTGCATTCGCGCCAAAGGCGCGCTGCACCAGGATTTCAGCGGGCATGCGCTCGGCACCGGCCTTGGTCACGTCACCGGTGATGGTGGCGGTCTTGGCAAAGGTGCGGGTGAACACGTCGTTCAGTGACTTGGAGAACTGACGTGCGTTGTCAAACATCGGGTTCTTGATGTCGCTCAAGTCCTTGAGCATGCCTTCAGCCAGCGCGCCGTAGAAGTCAGCGTTGCCCATCTCACCACGACCAGCAGCCTCACGCGCCATCTTCAAAAGCGTGGAGCGGTAATTGACCAGCTCATCCACGCCAATCTCGCTGACGTTGGGCTTGTAGCCGTAGGGAACCTTCTTGGTCTCAAGATACTCTTCAGTGACCTTACCAGACTTGAAGCGCTGCACAGCGTCTTTGTCCACGCGCAGCGATTCCATGATCTTGCGCACAGGCGCAGGAATGGCGTCTTCGTACAAGGCCTCACCGACGTTGGCTGCACGTGTCAGGAACACGTCAGCAGTGGAGTTTGGCTTGACCACTGGTGCCTTGAGTATCGGCTGCTTGATCGTGATCATGGGCCATGTGCCCGTGCGGTCATAAATGCGCTGTGCCTCAGCGCCTTCCATGGGCACTTTGTTCGTGCGAACAGAAGACACAGGTTTGGTCATGCCCTCAATGGCCGCATTCCACAGCTCAGACTCATAGTCACGTGCCTGGCGCAAGGCAAGCTCTGTCTCGGTCTTGACGATGTCACCAATCTGGCGACGGGCAGCAGGTGTGTCCTTGGTGATGCGGCCGATCTTCAGCGCAGCATCAGCATCAGCGGCTGCCAGGCGGCCGTCCAACATTCCGTTGAACATGGTCTCGCGCATCTGGGCAGCTTGACGCAAAGCAGCAGGATCGCCGACGTCTTTCAAGCGGTCAATCAGCAGCTGGTAAGCACGCAAAGACTGACGACCTTGCTCGGAGCTTTCACCAGCAAAACGAGCGTGGTGGCGACCCAAAGCATTCTCAAGCTCTGTCAAGCCAAGATTGCCTGTTTTCTGCGCAGCAGTGGGGGTTGTTACGCCCCCAGGCAATGGTGCTTCGAGGGCCTTGATCAGTCGTGGGATGTCCGTGCCGTTCTCTTCCAAGATGGTGTAGAGGCGGTTCGCGGCCCGTGCTTCACGGCCACTTTGTGTGGCAGCAGAACGCAAGTTGCTCAATACGCTGCCAGCGGTTGTCGTTGCGTTGAGCAGCAAACGGCCAGGAGCGAACATGCCGCCGCCAATCTCCGCTGTCAATCGTGTGCCAGGAGAATCTGGGGCATAGGCCACAGCAGTGCCTCCAGCAATGCCAGCGCTTGCGGCACCCAAGCCTTCAGTGGTCAAAAACAGTTTTGGGTTGGCGCGAGCAGAGGTGCCAATGGCCGATATGAATCGACTCACACGTGTCCCTGTCATCTCAGGCAGGCCAAAGGCCACTGGAGCGGCTGCAATGGACGAGCCAAAGGTGATGCCGCCTTCGCGGTAAGGGATCAAGTCTTCGCGGCTGACAGCGGGAAAGAATTTGTCCAGCTCTTGGCCAAACAGGTAGCCCGCACCCATGCCTGCTGCCGTGGTGACAACAGGGATTGCACCGGCCCATGGGCCGATGAACGGAGCGGCGGCTGTTGCCATAGGCATGCCCAAACGAAAGCCTGCCATGCCGCCATAGGCCACGGGGGAATCACGTGCCGCACCTTGTGCAGTGCCCACGCCAATTTCGTAGAGCTTGCTGCCAGGTGTTGGAGACTCAGAAGCAGACAGCGCCTCCAGGTCTTGCGACGCGGTGGTGCCTGGACGCGCCAGTCCCACAGGAGGCGTGGTGGTCAGTATCTCAGACGTCTTCTGGCCTTGGCCAAGTGGCGCTGACAGGGCGTTCAGTTTGTCAAGTTGGTCTGCCATTTATTGCCTCACTCGTGGCTGTGTTCCATTCCAAAGGAAGGGCGTGCCAGTTGGCAACTTCTGCACTTCCTCGACTGAATATACCCGTGTTGGCACACCCAAAATCTTACGGAAGTTGGTGATGGCTTGAACAGTGTTCAATGCCTCGCCTCGGGCCTTGCTTGTAGCCTCTTGGCTCTTGGCAAACGCATCAGCTTCACGGATTTTGGTGGCCAAGAAGTCGTCCACACCGATCATGCGGTTACGCAAGCCTTCAGGATCATCAAAGAATCGCGGTCCGATGTCCACTTCGCCCTCAATTGCTTCGCGTTCGCGCTGGGCAAACACAGGACTGTTTTGAAGGTTTTTGACAAGCTCTCGAACTGCGCCGTTGACAAAGGTGCGGGCTTGCTGCACTTCAGGAGCGACGCCACCAAGGCCTGGAATGCGTGAAACGCCGGACTGAATAGCAGGCAGAGGTCCTGCAATGAACGAACTTTGATTCCAGATGGTCCGTGGTTCGGGAGCCGGGGCTGGCGCAGCGGCTGCACCAGGCGTAGCGGTTGCGTCCACTTTGCCAGGAGGCGCAACAGGTGTGACCGTTGCAGCTGAACCGCCCGCAGGGGCCGCCGCAGGAGCAGCAGGACCTGCAGGCGCAGCAGATGGCACACCCATCTTGCGGGTTTTGAGCGCTGTCTTGACAAAGTCAGGCAGCGGATTTTGCTGTGAGCGGTAGCTGATTGCACCGGTGATTGGGTCACTGACTTGAATTTGCGTTGGACGTGTGTAATCACTCACTGCCGTCAAGAAGTAACGGTCCTGCTCTTCAGTGGTCTTGCCAGCTGCAAAGTCAGGAGACAGCTTGACAAACAGCTCCAAAGCACCGCCTTCACGGCCGCTGCCAAAGGGGCTCTTGCCCTTACCTTCGGACTTGAGAATGTCAGCGTAGAACTTGCGCTGAGTCTCCATGACCTTGATGTTGTTTGTCTTGGCTGCTTCGACTTCCTTCTCAGCCGCCTGCAGGCCCAAGAGCTTGAGCTGGCGCTGCTCTTTGTCAGTCTGTGCAATGAAGCCTGCCATCTCGCCGGGCAGTGTGCGTGCAGCACCGGCCAAGCGAGCACCAAAGCCACCACGCAATGGGCGTCCCTGGTCATCGGTATTGGCACCAAAGTTAAAGGCCCGTTGTCCGAGGGCCATGAGCATTTGAGCTTGGCGAGAGTCGCCGCTGTCGCCCAAGATTTGTTTGTACAGCTTGGCACGATCTTCCGATGTTTTGGCCAAGTCAGGCACTGCCATCGGTTTTTGAGCCAACATGGCATTCATGTTGGCACGTGCACGCTCCACCAGGTCACGTGGGTACGTACCTGCTGGGGGAACGGAGGAGGACTCGCTTCCATCGGCAGGGGTCACGCCTTCCTCATCAGACCCTACCTGAAAATTTTGAACATACCCACCACGGGCCATGGCCACAGGAGGTTGATCAGACGGAGGCATACCAGCGCCAGGAGGCATTGGGGGAGCACCTGCACCACCTGGAGCACCGCCGCCCAGACCTGCCATCAGCTCGGCGATACCGCCCTGCTGTGGAGGTGGAGGCATGCCTGCGTCAGGAGGCATTGGGGGCATACCAGGAGGAGGCATACCTGGAGCACCGCCCATCATTGGGGGCTGTGGCCCTTGGGCCATGTCTTGTGATTGAGGCAACGCGCCAATACCGCCACCGCCTTGTTGTGCCAACACTGGCTGCAACATCGCGAGCACCTGGTCAGGTGTTTCCCTGGCAGCTTGGTAGCCTACGAGGTCAGCCAGCTCATCGCGACGAGCGTCAACAGAGCGCATGTCGCCCCGCAGGTTGTTCATCAGGATTTCTGGGGTGTCTGGACGACGGTCCATCATTGCTTGAGGATCGTCATCGCCCTCGTCATCACCTTCATCGGCCATGGAGTCCATGAAGCCTTGCATGATTCCAGTGTTTTCGACGTCGTCGTCCATTTCCATCATCTTTTTGTTCATATTGACCTCTTAGAAAAGACCAGCCTTTTTGGCACCAGCGGCTGTCGCCACCGCGCCCAAACCAATGCCCACGGCCTGCTGGAATGGGCTTGCCGTAGGCTGACTTGCAACCTGTGTGGACATCTGGCTGGACGGTGCGCCCTTGTAGATGTCCGACAAGAAGCCGGCTTGCTGATACGGTGCGTAAACCTTTTGCAACTCGGAGGCGCGCTGCGCGTCCAGCGTTTGCTGGTTGAACGCTTGCTGCGACTGGCCGACGTTGTATAAGAAGTTGATGTCGCCTTGCTGCAGAGCTTGAGCGGTTTGGCCCAAAGCACCTTGCTGCACGCCAAGCTGGCCAAGCTGACCACCAAGAGCGCCGAGGCCCTGGGCTTGCTGCTGGCCAATGCCAAACTGCTGCGTGGCCAACTGGCCGATACCTTGGCCAAGGCCTTGGAACTGCTGTGCTTGCTGGCCGTAGATGCCTGCGGCAGTTTGAGCTGCTTGATTGCGAGCCTGAGCTTGCTGCAGCATTGCGTTGGAGATATTCTGGTTGATGGCAGCCTCTTGGCCAGCCAATGCGCCGCCTTGAGAAGCCAAGTTGCCGTACTGCTGTGCGGCCTGCATGTATTGACCGGCTGCGCCTTGGCCAAGCTGTGCTTGTTGCACGCCGAGCTGGCCCAGGCCTTGACCTGCGGCCACTTGGTTTTGAGCCAAGTTACCGTACAAGCCTGCTGCGCCCTGGCCCAACTGAGCCTGCTGCAATGCCTGCTGGCCAACAGTGGTGCCTGTCTGCATCTGACGCTGTTGTTGCTGCTCAAACGTGGCCATGGCATTCGCCTGAGCCTGGTTGTAGCCTTGAGACAAGAGGTTGGCGATCGTGGACGCCTTTTGGTCCATGATGTTGCGCTGCATCTCAGCACGCTGAACACCTTCACGCTCGCCACCAAACGCGCCAGACCTTACAGCCTGCGCTGCCAAGCCTTGGCCAGCGATCGCACCTTGGCGATCCATCTGACGCATGGTCTCGTCAATGACCTGCTGGCGATAGGGGTCCATGAAGTTCTGGGCAGAGGCAGGGTTGTAGCCCCGCGCTGCGCCAGCCATCAGAGCCTGTGAGCCGCCCAAGTTGGCTGCGCCTGAGCCAAGCGCCAGCTGCTGGGCTTGAGTCAAACCGCCAATGCCTTGAGCAATCGCTGCCGTTGCAGGCTGCAAGTTGGCTTGGCTGGACATGGCGGCCATGTTCTGGGCCGTGGCCAGTGATCCGAGGCCCGTGTTCAGGTCTTGACGCGCCGCGCCAAACTGACCGGTGGTGTCAGATGCTGCTGCACGCTGCGCGGCCAGGTCAAGATAGCCCAGGCCTTGGTTGATCTGGCCAATGCCGGAGGTGATGTTGGCCGTGGCCCCACCAGCTTGGCCCATGGCTTTCTGAGCATCAGTGAACTGATTGCGGGTGTCCGCACCGCGCATCATGTCTGCTGCTTCAGCGGTGGTGCTGTACGCGCCGCCAAGTGCCTGGTTGGCAGCTGTCATGTAGGGCGTAAATGCGCCTACACCCTGCTGTTCAGTGGCCTTGATGGCGGCAAGTTGAGCAGGCGAAAAGCCCGCCACTTGATAGCCAGGCAACTGCTGCGCAAGAGTTTGAGCACCAGGCTGCTGGTTGAAGGCCAGCTTCTGCGCCTCTTGCAGCAGCTTGAGCTTATACGCTTCAATCTCCGGGGCTTCCCGGACTATCTGTTGGGTGACTGTTTCGTCTGCCATTTCTTATCCTTTTACGATGCCGCCTTCGAGCTTTTTCATGAGCTTGTACATGCGCGCCGCACCTTTGCGACGACTGCCGCCACCGGCATTTCGCACAGCCTTGGCTGTGAAGACAAATTCACCATCAGACAGCATCGCTGGGATGTCATCCGAAGTCCCTGTGCCAGGGCCGTTGATTGGGCCGTTCTTGCGAGGGAAGTGCGTCATCTTGGCGTCACCGCCCTTAGCATAGCCGCGAGGCTGGCCATCTGGACCGTAGATCAAAGGCACACCATACAGGCCTGACACGTTGTAAGGCTGTGCTACGCCGCCGGGCTGGCGCGTGACACCACCAGGCATGATCACACCAGGCTGGCCAACAGGGATGTTGGCGTAGGACGGTGTCTGAACAATCGGGCTGGCCGGTTGGTCAGGACGTGTGTAGGTACTCAACCCGCCAGCGAACTGGTTAGGGTTATCCCTCATATAGTCGGAACCGGTGTAGTTGCGGTTGAACGCAGGGTTTTGGTTGGCAGGGTCGCCTTGCATGCCGCCAGTGGCTGCAACTGCTGCGGTTCCTGCCAGAGCCAAAGGACCGTATTTGGTCAAAATACCTGCGTCTGCTGGCAAGCCTGGACGGCTTGGCGAGAGGTACTCGTTGTACAAGTTCTTGGCACCGGTGGTCATCTTGTCCAGGAAGCCTGTGGGCTGTGCGACAGAAGGAGTGCTTGACAGGCTGTAGTTGGCAGCGCCGCTTGGCATCATTGTCGGGCTCATTGGAGCGCGTATGCCGGAGCCCATTGCGTCGCCCATGCCAGGCGCACCTGTCAGGGAAGGAGTACCAAAGCGCAGGCCGGAGCCTGACGCGCCATCCATGCCAGGAACGGCAGAGGTCGGCGCTGTCAAGCTGTAGTTTGGAGTGAAGTTGCCAGCAGCATCGTAGCTGCCAACAGGAGCCGCACCAGGCATCTTCAGGCCAGAACCGGTGTATTGCTGGTTGCTGGCCAAAAGGTCTTGTGCAGTGCCTGTGGTGCCCACTGCACCAGGGGCCTTAACAGCGCCGCTGTAGTCGCCAGACTTGACCATATCGGCTGCTGTCTGGTCACCTGCCATCGCACGCCTGAACACGTCGTCGCGCATCGCGTTTTCTTCGGGAGTGCGGCCAAGGCTTGTGTCCTTCAAACCTGACATGGCTGCTGCCGTAGCACCAGAAGTCAAGCCCAGTTTCAGGGCATCTGATGTGCTCATGCCGCCCAACTTGCCGATACCGGCACCGATCACACCTGTTGCCAGGCCCGTGTTCAGTGCACCACCGGCTGCGCCTGGGAGGTACTGGCCAAGAGAGGCAACAGGGCTTGCGCCCATGATTGTGCCGCCACCGCCAATGTAGCCCAAAGCGCCAGAAATCAAAGCATCTTTGACAGAGCCGCCGGCCATGAGCGTCGTTCCTGCGCCCGCGAGACCTGCTGCGGTGCCCATGGAAAGGCCCACGCCTGCTGGTCCGAGGACCGCTGCCAACGCAATGGTGCCCAAGACGCGTCCAACAGGGCTTTGCAGCACCTTCTTGACAACGCCAACAACACCTTTGACAACGGACTTGACCGCGCCCACCACCTTGCCAACAACACCGCCCTTAAATTCAGGCAGGCCTGTGGCAGGGTTGATCGTGCCAGAGCCGCCACGGCTCTTAAGCATTTGAGCTTCTTCAGGAGTAATGTGTGCCAGGATGCGGTCACCGCCGCGCCCTTTGGACGCCAGGTATTGGCCAACATCTGCCAGACCACCAGAGGCCATAGCCATTGGCTGCAGACCTTCGACAACAGGAGACAAGTCCATGGGCTCTTGAGCGCCGCCGCCTTGCATCTGCGACATCTCTTGCAGCACCGCGAGCATTGCGCCGATGAACTCAGGATCGTATTCCTCAGGCATGTCCCCTTCATCAAGGGCACCGCCTTCAATCATCTTTTGGAGCAGGTTTTTGTAGTCACCAGGATTCTGGCTGACGTATTCAAAGACTTGAATCAACAGGTCCAGCTGCTCAGGTGTCAGCTGGAGGTCACCGATGTTTTGGCGAATGGACTCCTTCAGAGCTGCTTGCTCTCCAGGATTGACCATGCCAAGCGCGGTCATTGCGGCGTCGTACGAATCAGCGCTCGTGACGGTCGGTTGTTGTTGGGCTTCTTCACCCTGCATAGCACCACCCTGTGGGAGTGCCATGATGCCTTCATTTGCCATGGTAGTCCTTTCCAATTTGTGCCAGTAGCCTCATGGTGGGCTGCGCGCCGGGAAAGGACGCGTTAATGGCTAAGATTATCCAACAAAATATCAAGTTTTGTCCACTCATTACGCTCTATCAATCTCAAGATAGGACAGGTAAAAGTGCACCGTGGTGACGCTGGACTCGACCCGGAGGGTATCTAGCGCCTGCAGTACGAGGGGAACGCCGTTGAAAACGTCAATCGTGGCGTTTGGGGCCAGGATGTACGACTTCAACAAGAAATGCTCTGAGCCGGCACCTTCGTCGTATTGCGACACAGTGATCAAGGACCGCGAGCCATTGACATTGGTAATGCGCAGCGACTTTGCGATCGTCATGTTCCCCTCAGGAACGGTGTAGATCGTTGTCTCTGTGGCGGCACTCGGGATCAGCGCTTTTCGGAAGTATTTATTGGCCATGATTATCTCAATGCGGATTCGTAGGTAACCGTCAAGATCGCTGACGGAATAGCTGGGCAAAAGGCTGTTGCGGCTTCAGTGGAGATATGAATGTTGGTGTCGTCCACTGCCCACATTAACTGAAAATAGTCGCCGGCATTGAGGTCCAACAAGAAGTTCCATGCTGCAACGGTCTCGGCCGAAGTACCTTGGATCGCCAGGCGAGTTGCGCTGTCCGCGATGTCTGTTCCGTTGACCCTGGCCCAAATCCAGATGTACCCCGTCGAGCCCGACGCTTTATCTAACTGCAGCGAGAACTCAAAGTTGTAGGCACCCGCAACGTCAACATACACACGGGATGTCGGAGTACCAACATAGGTTGCATACGCCGTCACGGTGTTGTTCAAGGTCACAGCATAGGCAGTGTTGATGACCGCTGCATCCTGGCGCACATTGCTGTAGTAGGAGCCGTAAGGCAGCAGTGTGTTCTGTCCGACGTTCACTGCAGAGTTGTTTCCGCCACCCTCGTAGAACGATACCGCCTGGTTGACGTTGTCGCTGGTGACAGGGGTGTAGGTGTTGTTCAGCTGAAAGACAATTTGCTCGAGCGAACGCACCAGCTGGTTGAACTGCGCCGCATCGTAGCCTGATGGCGACGCGTTGGGCAGGCGGACGTTGTTGATTTTGCTCATCGCAGGCCGTCCGGCTGGATGTCAACGCGCATCGTGCCAAAGCGCCACCAGGTGCCCAACTCATCGCTTTCAATGCGCAGTTGAATCTGTCGACCACGGGCGCGCGTGCTGACGTATTCCGTGCCAGGTGCAATGATGTACGGGTCCAAAGAGCTGGCCGTTGCCGGAGCCTGTGGATAGGGACGCAGACGCAAGTGCACTGTGATGTTGCCTTCCTGACGCTTAAAGTCAGGAATGAACTTCTGCATGAGCAGCATCTGGTCACCGTCACCGATGTCAAAGTAGCCCGAGTACACATAGGCGTCGATGGGCTCGCCGTTGCCGTCCACACCGTCTTCCTGGTTGTACAAGTGGCTGCGACCAGGAGTCAGGCCGTAGATTGTGGAAATGGTAGCTTCGTTGTCCAACGGGTCGTACTTGGCAGCCAAAGGTTTCTCAAATGTGCCGATGTCGGTCCACGCTGTGCGGGCCATCGTGCCAACGGACCAGACGTTTTCCATGTAGTTGTACGTCACATAGCGGTTGACATAGTCACTGCTCAGAGACGGGTAGTACCACGTGACCTCGTTGAACTGGGTGTTGATGCCCACGTTCACCGAGGTGGCCTGGATGATGTTCAAGTCCTCAAACACGTAGTCCTGCACGGTGCAGGGAATCTTCTTGACCGTACCGTCAAACACAAAGAACGCGTCCTTGCTCATCCAATACGCCACACCGTTAACGTCAGCAGAGGCATGTGGGCCAATGATGCCGCAGTTGGCACCCAGCTGTTGGAAGCCAAAGGTGTAGGGAGGTCCGAGGTACTGTTGGCCATGAATGGACGTATCTGTCCAAATCAAAATCTGACCACGTGAGCGCAGCGCTGAGATGATCTCGTTGCCGTCCGTGAGCCGTTGTCCGCCAGCCGTGTTGGTTGCAGTGGCGACAAAGTCGTTGATGCTCTCCTGGCTTGAAAAGCGCACATACATCGGGTCCTGGGTGCTTGGATCGCCAAGCGTGCTCTCAGTGCCAAAGCAGACCAGGTGCCTGTCAGGGGTCGACACCAGAGCATACTTGCTCTTGGTTGGAGCGCCTGCAAGGACCGTGGCCCGCGTGCCGATGCCCGAGGTTGGGTCCCACTCGTAGATGCCCCCATCCACCAGCTGCATGATGAGGTTCTGGCCGTAGTTGTCAAACTGCCAGACCTGCGCCAGCAATGACAAAGATGTGGACGCAGGGCGAGGAGTGCCCCAGGTGCTCAAGCCCCAAGTGCCAGTGCCCCAGCCGAAGTCGACGAAGCTGATGTCACCTCCGACGTTGATCTGGTAGGTCGCCGTTGCCGTGCCGGCCGCTGTGGCCGTGGATGTCGCTTGGGTCGGGGAGAGGATTGTGTATTCATCTGGAGTAAGTATCTCCTGGATTTCAAACTCGTGATTCAAGTCAGCATTGGGAATGCCGCCAGGGTCACCGGTGGTGCTGCTGAAGGTGACGAAGTCGCCCTGCACTGCGCCATGCGCAACGTCGTTTACGGTCACGGTGGTTGATCCGTTGACCGTGTCAAATGTCACACCGCCCGTGGCCCGGATTGGGGTGATGTCGCCCCACGCTCCGCCGTAGAAACCGTAAACCTTGCGGTTTGTTCCGAGGGCCGCGTACGGCACGCCATCAAGCCCGTTCCAAGTGAAAATCTCACTGGCAGAGCCTACGAAGTTGATGGTGGTGTTGCCGAACTGCGTCCAGCCGCCAATCTTCTCTGGCAGGCCATAGCGAAAGCGCACATAGTCGCTGTCCACCCAGCCGCCTTCAGCGCCGTATTCGGTGTTTTGCTTGTCAACCCCGGGCTTGAGGAACAGTCTGAGCAGTGCCATATCAACCCTTTGCAGCGCGCATGTTGTCGACTAAGTTGGGGTATGGACGGCCAGCCTTTTTGGCAGCCGCTTTTGCAGAGGCCTTCTTTGCAGGGGTCAATGCCTTTGGCTTGCCAATGGCCTTAGGGCGTTTTTTGTCCCAGATGGGCTTGGTTTTCATGTGACGCGTCTCCATTCAGGTTTGCCGTCACCTCGACTAAAGTGCGGCGTATCGACCAATTTGAGGCCATTTCCGCCCCAGGAATTGAGCGGATGCAACGATTCCCAGTATGCGCCAAGTGGGGCCAAAACCTTCTTGTCGTATACCAATTTTCCGTCAACGAAGAAGTTGAAGTCAACCGCCAGGCGCTTCAGGTGCAGCGAGTTCATGGTCTGGCTGCGACCGGTTTTAACGTAGATGGCCTGCTGTTCAGGGGTGCGGTACAACTCACCAGCGGTGACCAGAAAACCCTGGGAGGTTGCAAACTCAACGAGCTTGCCCATGTCCAACAAGAAAGCTGCTTGTTCTTTACTCAGGCTCATTTGTCGCCTCCCTTGCGCATTTCCATGACCTTCTCAACGGTGCGGCCGCCAAAGTAAGCGGTCATCACCAGCATGCCCCACTGGCCCAGCAGGCTGACGTAAGCCTCTTGTACCTGGATTCCTGCGGCGGAGAGGCCAGCAAAGATCAGGTAGGCGGTGAGGATGTAGAGCAAGGTGCCTGGGCGAATGTTCTTGGACAGCCAGGAGTCGGAGGCCATATCAGCCTTCCAGCGGTCGCTGACGTTGTCTTCCTGGTTGGCCTGTGCAGCCAGGAGCGCCTTGAGTTCTTCTTGCTCAAGGCGGGCCTTTTCAATGCCTAGCTCCAAGAGCCGCTCTTCGTGGTCATATTCCAGCTGGCGCAGCTTGCTGATCTCTTCAGGACTGGGGTTGTCTGAGATTTTCACACCCAGTGTTTTCTCAACAACCTCTTTGCCTTTGGCCTGGATGGCTGACGACAAAAGGCCCAGACCATTCTGGGCCAAGGTTCCGAGCAGTGATGCAACGATTGGAATCATTGGTTTTCCTTCTTCTCTAGTTCTTTCAACAGCTTTTCAATCCTGGCCTCTGTGCGCTCTGCCTTTTTCTGTATTGTCAGGGTATCAAAATACAGCATCGCCATCAATGGCAGCAGCAAACAAAACAAGAGCATCAGCAGCACCACAACGGCTATATGTCCCGATTCTGGTAAATGACGTACATCAGTGCCCACAACTCCAGAATCAACAGCAGGACTGCTCCGAAAATTAAAGCCTCGTCCGTTAGTTTGTCCAACCGTTTTTGACGTAGCCATTTTCTTTTCCGTTCTGCCAGTACTTCCTGCTTTATCTCTTCATCATGCTTCTTTGCCAGTTTTGCAAACTCTTTTTCATACCTTGACCATACTGCCCCGAGTGCCGGGTCCGTGTGGTAAATCAAATACTCACGCAACTCAACCGACTGTCTCTCAAGTTCAATCTGGTTGAACACATTTTCAAGCGCTTGCGCCTTGAGCGATTTTTCCTTTGGCGGGTTAAGCTCTTGTCGCTTGACTTCTTTTTTTACTTCCTCATGCGCCTCAAAGAACTGCCCTATGTATCCAGAAATCTCCTTCGTTACTTTGTAAAGGTCTGAGCCTGTTGCCTTGGCGTCTTTGTACAGCGCAATGCCTTGCTTGATGCCAGCAATTGCGGTGAGAGCGAGGGTAATAGGCTCAATCTTGTCCTCACTTCAATTCAAAACTTAAATTTGCATGACGGGGGTACTGCACAACGCGTTCCCCCTCAGGGCATTTGTACTTGATCGTCGCCAACAAAGTGGCTTTTCCGTGAGCGATTTTCTCTTTTTGCACCATTGTCAGTTGGTACGTAAAGGTGTCAATCTCTGGCCCTGCTGGACCGCTGAATTTACTGGCGGTGGTGGCCGCTGCATGGACCATCCCTGCTGCATCGCGGATGCTCGGAGTAAAACTCTCAACAGAGCAGTCGTCACGCTTCTTGATCCGCGCAACGGTGACGTTTATTGGCTTGCCAGCTTCTGCCACGATCTTAAAGTTCTCAGGTGACCACTCAATGATTGCGCGGTCAAACCAGCCAAACTTGTCGGCCAGCGTGTAGCTGCCGCCCAGTGCGGCAACACTGGCAGCAACTGCACCGATAGCCTTGGTTACGTCGATCATGGCTGTTCCTTACATAGTCGCTCCCGATGCAGCAGGAACCGTCGTGATCTCGATCGCCACTGACTGTTTCAAGTTCAGTGGTTGGCCACAATCGGCGCAGGTGTCTGCGTCGATCTCGGACTGATCCAGGTCGTAGCCGCACGCACCGCAGAGAACTTCTACGGCGTGTGCAGGTTCGATACTGCCGTCAGGCAGCGTTCGTGACGGGCTTTGTAGCTTCATCGGACTTTGCCATTTCAGGCATTGGAATTTGGGGCTGCACTTCAGCATGGATGGCATTGACCAGCTGGAACACTTCGCCGTAGGGGCGCGTACCCAGGTAGCCTAAGACACCGTTGACGAGTTGCAGGGAAACTTTCACTTCATCATTCATGGATTTTCTCCAAAGCATCGCTGAGAACGGGGCAGCGATGGGACCCCACAACCAATTATGCCCGTCACTGCTGAGGCTCATCCGCAGGCAGGGGCGTGTTACCTTCGGCTACCCACTTTAAATACTCTTCGTTGTTTTCTCTGTTGACAAATGCCCCGTCAGAAAGTCGCAAGGCATAGTCGCTTAATTGAAAGCCATCTGGTCTTTGTGTGTTCATTAGTTGGTACATATCAAAGCTCCGCAGATGCAGTTACAACCGTAGTTGTTGAACCAGAAGCGTACAGAAATGCCGCCTGACCAGAAGAAGCAAAAACGCCTGTATAGCCGGTAAAATCTAACCTCATGTTATTTTGGCTTGCGCTGTTAAGGGTAATCGTTCCAAATGTCCCCGGAAAACCTCCTGCGGGATTTAAAACTGTCCATTGCCCACTGGTATTTCCCACTGCTGGAAGTGTTACTGTTGAGGGCGTTGTACGCATTGGAAAATAAAAACTAAAAGGAATCGCTCCAGTACTTGTTCCAAATGTACTGCCAATCGCAACCACTGTTCCGCCTGTGTAAGAAAAACTTTGAAAATATCGCTGACAAAGTTGCAACTCAGTACCATACGAACGGAAGTCAAACGATGTGGCTACAGTGCCTACTTCGATTTGAACCGCAGTGATACGGAATGTTGCGCCAGTGGTCTCAGACAAGTTGACGGTTCCCTGAACACCGCGAGAGCCGCCAGAAGACGCCCATACATTGGCGGTTGGTTGCAAAGAAGGGTTACCACTTCCCAAGTTCAACTGAAGACGCATGGAGGCTTCATTGCCAGTAGGCCAAGTCCCAGTAACGCTACCGGGGATGGAAACCGATGCAGTCGTCCAAGTATTTGCAGAAGAAATTGCAAAAGTGAATCCGTAAACTTGGTCTCCAGAATTGCTTAGAACGCATCCGCTAAATGTTCCAGTCAGGCTTGATTTGACTTGAAAAGAAAGCGTAATACCTTTGGCGCTTGCGGTTCCAAATGCAAGGTCAATAATATTCAGACCCTCAATGTACTGAGCAACTAAACGACTGTCACTTGATGTGGTTGCAACGCCAGTGCCGTTTGTAACCAACAAAGAATACTTGTAACCAACAGGAGCGTCTGTCGATTGAGAGCAAGTTAGGGTCGTGCTATTTGTGCCAAGGTTTTGAATAAACCAACGGTCGGTAACAAACGCTTGAGATGTGCCAAGAGGAACAGAGACAGACGCGCCTGCGTTCCTCTGGTCAATCCGCATATCCCCGTTGATGAGTTTATTTTTGAAGGAAGTAGAGTCACCAGCGCCCAGCGAGTAGCCGGACTCTGTGGTCATCTTTTCTGCTTGTACTGTTCCGTAACTCATGCTGTTACTCCTGCAAGTTGCTCGTCAGTTGGACGAGGCAGTGTTGGGTGATTCCACGCTTTGATGTAGTCACCATTGCCGTCGCTGTCGTTCTGCAAACGAATAGCGTCTACGAAATCACGGTCTGTGAGTTCAGGATAGAGTGATTTGATTTTGTCGTATAAAGTCATCATGCGGCCCTCACTAATACACCTGCAAAATATGTCTCTGCTTGACTAGGTGATGTATCCGTACTGTTAGCCTGACGGAGATAAACCTCGACATAGTCGGTTGTTCCATTCATGTAAAGTTGACATCCGCCAGTTGCCAACTGCACAGAAGAAGGCCACGAATAAAAAATTGTTTTTCCATTTACACCATTCTTGTAAATAAACAATTCAAACCAGCCATTTGCAACAACTTTTACGCCAGCGGAAAACTGGTAATAACCAGCAACTGTTGGAGTAAAGCGAGAAGATGCAAAATTGGAGTTGGTGTCGTACTCTTCAGTTTGGAACAAGACTTTTGTGACCGTGTTGGAGGAAAACGACTGGAGAGTGCTTTGATACGCTTGAAAAGCAGGGCCAGTACCAGCCACATTAGAGGCCAGCATGGCTTGAGACACAGAACCAGCCGTATTGGTGACCAGCGTGCCAGTGTTGTCTGGCAGTGTCAGTGTGCGGTCGGTGTTGCTGTTTGGGCTGGCAATCGTGAAGATGCCTGTGCCGCTGGCGTTACCAGCTAGTTGTACCTTGCTCATGCTTGCGCTCCTTCCCAAGGTAGGGGCTGTGTCTGTGATGTAGATGGCTCATTAGACCAGTTCATCTGTTGTTCAAGAGAAAGACGGTGCGCGTCCAGCGGCTCACAGGATTCAATCCACGACTTCACCTGTTCTTCGGTCAACTGCTCAAAGGGCGTGAATGCCTCTCCTGGCTCACTCCAAATAGAGCATCCATCAAAACTTGCAGACTTGCCGTCGTCTTTAGTTGCGGAAAGTTTCCAGTCAACTTTGACAACAAACTTGTCTTTGGCGTCAACGGTTTCAGTGTGCAAAGACACAATTTTTAGAATATGAGAAATCATCCGAACACCTCTACTGATGTGTTAAAGGTTATTGTGGCGTTACCGTCCCATTGAACCACATCCACAGTTGTTATGTAGCCCTGATAGTTGCTCGGCGCACTAAGCGTCATTTGCAGAGTACCGGACGACCAAGAAAGACTCGCAGACGGAAAGCCGCCGACCACATTATTTTCTGTTGTAAACGCTGAAACGGCGTTGCTTCCAAAACTATTTGCGTCTATGTAGGCATATGCTACAGCCGCGCCGCAAGAGTTAGAAACAGCAGAAGTCGCCATGTAACGAACCCGCACATAAACACGGTTGTTTCCGCTATAGGAGCCAACGGTAAGAAGATTTCCTGTTCCGTTTGATGTGCCGCGAACAATAGCCTTCCCCTCCATGCGTTGCCACGCATAAGTTTGAGACGCCTGAGCAGGAGTTCTTAGGACAATAGTGCCCTGCGACCCATAGGTTGCAAAAACAGGATAGCCGTCTCCATCCGACAAAACAATTCGATTGCTTGCTGTGCGGATGTCAAGGTTGTTTTGGTTCCCAGTAAAAGAACCTAAAATTGTATTTTTGCCTCCGGTCGTAATTGCATTACCAGCGCCAACTCCAACTCCAATATTGAATGTGCCAGTCGTGTTTGCATATAGGGCACCATTTCCAATGCCAATATTATTGTTGCCTTGGTTGGAGTATCCAGCCGTGTAACCAATAAACACAGAGGCATCGCCTATGGAGCCAACTCCTGCGGCCCTGTATCCCGCTTGATTTCCAATCAAAACATTGAATTGCCCGGTCGTATTGTTGTACCCGGCCTGATAACCAACGCCCACATTTCTTGTGGCGGTCGTGTTCGAGTTAAGCGCGCCATCACCAGCGGCCACATTAGTGGCAACGTTCCCCCCACCAGCGCCAAAAGGCACGTTGTTTGCGCTGATGTCGGCAGTAGAGGTGAGATCAGGGGTTGTGACCCCAGTTGTTCCGTTGATTGTTACGGGCATTCTTTTCTCCTTAAATCACAGTCCAGACGGAGCCATCAGACACCGTCACGGTAATTCCATCAGCCACCGTCACTGGGCCTGCGGACATTGCATTGGAACCAGACGGTACAGTGTAACTAGCGGACACGGTCTTAGAGTTCACGAAGATGCCGTTACCTGCGACCAATTCACTCGACTGGAATTCACCAGTGCTGGGCTTGTAAAGCAGTTTTGCGTTGCTGGTGTACAAGTTCTCAGCAGTGCCAGTCGTTGCAGCAGCAAACACCGGGTAGATGTTGCTGGAGGTGCTGGTGTCGTTGCTCAGTGCAGAGCCGCCAATTGACTTCCAGGCAGGAGAAGAGCCGCTGTAGCCTTCAAACTGGTTGGTCGTGGTGTTGTAGCGCATCATGCCGGTTGCAGGAGAGCCAGGCTGCTGGCCAGTCGTTCCCTTGCTGATCAGCAAAGCGCCGGTCGAAGTGAATGACGAGTCAGCGCTTGCGGTCAACGAACCGATGCTCAAGTTCTGCGACCACTGAGGTGCAGTGCCACTAGATGTCAACACGTAGTTGGCAGAGCCAATTGCGAGCTTCGTGAAAGCAGTGCCCGTGGCGTAGTAAGTCAGGTCACCTGCAGTGTAAGAAGCCAGGCCTGTACCGCCGTTGCCCGTTGTCAAGGCGTTGGTGAGGTTTACTGTGCCGCCCACATACAAGCCCTTGGCAATGCCCACACCACCGTCCGTTTGGATGGAGCCGGTGGTCGCGCTGCTGGTGTCAGTCGTGCTATCAACAGTCAGGGTACCAGTCAGGGTCTGATTGCCCCCAGCGGTGATGTTGCCGGCCAGGAACAAGTTGCGTGGGCGCGTGGCACCCGATGCACCGATGTCGTAGGTGTTGTCAGTAAACAGTAGGTTCGAGGTGATCGTGCTGTTGATGGTCAGCGTGTCAGCAGAGCTGTCGCCGATCGTCACGTTGCCGTTCAAGTTCACGCCACCTGCCAAGGTCAAAGTGCCGCCAACCGTCAGGTTGCGGGACAAGTACATGTCGCGGGGGCGTGTGGCTCCTGACGCACCGATGTCGTATGTTGCGTCGGTGAACAGCAAGTTGCTGTTGATCGTGCCAGGCACAGTGATCAAGTCGCCAGAAGCATTGCCCAGGGCAACCGTGCCATCAAGGGTCGTGGCCCCTGATGCGTTGAGCGTGCTGAACGCGCCGGTGGATGCTGAAGAAGCGCCAATGGGCGTGCCGTCAATTGCGCCACCATTGATGTCGACAAAGTCAAACATCTGGATGACGTTCGTGCCGTCCACATACAAATGCGCTTTGCGGCCATTGGGAACGGTGATGCCCGTGCCGGCCGATGTCTTCACGGTAATGCTTTGGCCACCGGTGGTGTTGTTCTGAACAATGTACTGCTTCTGGATGGTAGGAACTACCAGCTCGCGAGTAGCTGTCAAACTACCAAACGTCGAAGTCACGTTCAGCACCAGCGCACGTGCAGGTTGCGCAGCGTTGGTGTTGGTGATGCTGATGGTCAGGTTGGCATCGGACACGTAGTCAACAGTGCCGTAGCCAATGACAGCCTGCTCCAGGGCCGTGCCCAGGTTGGTGTTGGTGATGTCGCCCCATGTGCCGGAGTTTTCCCCGGTGGTCATCAGCTCAATCTTGAGGTTACTGGAGTAGGTACTTCCTGGCATTTTTTTTCCTTTACGTTAGGACCTGGGTCCAAGTCACTGTATTTCCATCATTGACAATGACCCAATTTCCTGACTGTGAATCATCCACATTTTGCCAGTTAGGCGTCTGATTGTCATCTATTACACTCCAAACGAGCACGGTTCCGACCTGCCCTTGTGCAGAAACGCCAGTGACGAAAGCGCTTGCGTTGGCAGCAACTGCGACAGTGCCAACCGATCCAATGGCCACGAGCCCTGTGACGGGCACATTACCGGCTGCTTCAATGCTCACATTTCCGATAGCGCCCAGGGCCTGGACACCAGTGACAAAGACGTCAACGTCGGCCTGGTGATCGACACTGCCGACCTCGCCAACACCTTGAACACCAACGACAAAGACATCAGCGTTCGCGGCTACCGTGACGTTACCCAAGGCCGTCGTGCCAACAACACCCGTCACCAGGACATTGGCGTCGCCGGTCATGTCTACCTGGCCAACCTGGCCCGTAGCGCTTACGCCCGTGACATCAACATCTGCATTGGCTGTAACGGTGACACTGCCGACCGAGGCGGTGGCAGAAAGACCGGTGACAGGGACATCGGCACCTGCCTCAATGGATACGCTGCCGACGTCCGCTGTGGCGCTTACGCCCGTGACATCGACATTGGCATCGGCTGCAATGGCCACACTGCCGACGGCACCCGTGGCACTGACCCCTACAAGGTCGACATTTGCCGTGCCAGTGGCCGTGGCCTGGCCAATAAACCCCGTGGCTGAGACGCCCGTCAGGACGACATCAGCATTGGCTGTAACGGTGACAGAACCGACCGCGCCTGTCCCCAGGGGAAGCTCTGGTTGAGCATTTCCCCAGGTGGACTGGCCCCAGCCTACCGAGGCATTCCAGCCCGTAAAAGCAACGGTCGCATCTGCCACGTCACCGCCTATTAGGCGATTCGGATGATGGCGCTTGTAGCGTCAGCAGTCGGGAAGATGATGGTGAACGTGCCACTGGTGGACGTCTTTGCACCGCCAAAATCCAAAATACAGACGGAAGGGTCGCCCGCAGCCGTGTTGTTGTAGATCATCGCGCCGTAGGCTGTAATCGTTGCACTGGTGAACGACAGGTCAGCGAAGTCCGTGAACGCAGTCGTGCCACTGGATGTGGGCGTGACGTTGGTCAACGCGCCGCCGCCAGCAGCATAAGAACCAGAGTTGGCCACCTCATTGGTGTTGGTGTACGCAGTCGTTGCGGCCGTGAAGGACGCACTGTTGTCGTACAAAGCCAGCTTGAACTCGTTGCCGGTTCCAGTGGTGAAGTTGTGTACACCTTTCATCAGCTCCACTTTGAAGCTGGTGCACATGTAATTGCCTGAAAATGCCATTTTTAATCTCCTAACAAATGAACCAAGTCGGGGTGACCTGCCTCGCGCAGGCGCAAGGCGATAGTTGCTCGGTCCTG
>Ga0315907_10001140_pt1 | contig 36517 bp, 27 predicted proteins | sample LakEriMetagenome_3_FD_203525 | JGI IMG/M metagenome (GOLD analysis project Ga0315907, IMG submission 203525) | Freshwater fungal communities from buoy surface, Lake Erie, Ohio, United States - Buoy 12 MA123 | ecosystem: Environmental > Aquatic > Freshwater > Lake > Lake biofilm | place: USA...
AAAATAGATTTCTCTACTTTGCCATTTTTTTCCCAACTCAACATTCCTTTACCATAAATAACCGGTGTTAAAGAACTCGTCCCATGATTTAATCTTAACGCGATCGATAACTGTTTGAAGGTCATCATTGCATCGGAAGAAATCGTACATAACACAATCACACCAATAATTCTGATAAATGATATCTTTCGCAATGCCGATCAGATCAGCATTGTGACCGTAGTGATATTCAGCACGATAATACTTGTAGACAGACATGTCCGCTTCGTAAATGTTCATTTTTGGGTGATTACTCTCTCGCAGTAGTAATGATAGATGTTAAAATAAAACAATATCACTTTTTATTATTTTTGTTTAATTTTAATACAAATTAATTTTATATTTAAACATTTCTTTTCTTTTTTTATTAAATGATTATTACTATTATAAACGGCGGATCAGGAAGTGAAACTTTACAAACCGAATTATATAATATTAAATTTAATAATAAATGGATATGATGATGGAAAATCAACAGGTATTTTAAGACATTTTAAAATATAAATCATAAATCTTCAAGTAACATTAATATTATCAAATTAATTAATGATATTATTTTTTTTAATTTAAAGATAATTTTGCAGTATCTTTAAATTCTTTTTTATATTTTTAATATTATAATATGGTTTTATGTGAAGGTGGAAATATAATAACTGAAAATAATCATACAATCCATTTTTTTAAAACAACCGGAATATCAACATTAACAGTAATAGAAGGAGGATTAGTTGAAGTATTGGTTGTAGCAGGTGGAGGAGGTGGAGGAAATGGAAGTACAATAGCACAAGAAGCCGGAGGAGGTGGAGCAGGAGGATTATTATATAGTTCTAATTTTTATCTTACTGCTCCAGCAAATATATCAGTAACTGTAGGAGCAGGTGGAATTGCTGCAACAAATGGTGGAAACTCCATTTTTTCAACTTTAACAGCAATTGGAGGAGGTGCAGGCGGAACTGCTGCAAATGGTGCATTAGGTGGTTCTGGTGGTGGCGGAGCTTATGGAAATGTTGGTAGTGTAGGGACAGCAAATCAAGGTAATAGCGGAGGAGCAGGATCCGGAACATTAGACTTAGCAATAAGAAATGTAACTCCTGCATCAGGTGGAGGTGGAGGCGGTGCTGGTTTTCCTGGTAATACAAATTTTATATCATTTGGTGGAGATGGATTATATTTTCCGCAATTTTCTAATGTTGGTGGTAGTCCTCCTGGATGGTTTGCAGCAGGAGGACAAGGAGGAACAACTCATATTGCTAATAAAAAATATAGATCTTATGGTGGTGGTGGATATGCGCCTGATGTAGTAAATGAAAATCCTTATCCCGGAGTTCCAAATACTGGAGGTGGAGGAGGTGGAAGATTTGAACCAAGAACACAACCTGGAGCAGCTGGAGGTTCGGGGATTGTTATAGTTAGATATAGAAATTATATATCTCAAACAGTTCCAACATATTTATCAGATTTACAATTAGCATTTGGAGGAACTAATCCAATTTATTTTAGTGAATATTATGCAAACAGTACGCCTAATTATACATCAAATATAAGAAATATTCCAAATTCTGGAAATATGATTAGTATGTCTCAATTTAGAAACAATGATAACAGTATGAATTTTAATACATATAGTTATCATGGCATAATTAATTCTAATTGTAATTCACTTGCGATTGATTTAAATTCAAATGTATATTTTACAGATAATACTAATTTTGTATCTAAACTAGAGCCACCTTATTATCCTACTATTACTGGAACTAATAATGTTATTATTCCTACATTTGATAATCCTGATTTTAGTTTAGCATTCTTTTCTACTTCAGGCACTTTTTTTGTAAATAAAAATTTTACTTGTGATATTCTTGTTGTTGGTGGCGGAGGAAGTGGCGGAGGAACACTTGGTGGTGGTGGCGGTGGTGGAGCTGTTGTTTATGTTACAAATGCAACTATTACGCAAGGAACATATAATGTGGTTGTTGGCACTGGAGGTAATCAAGCAGCTGCGGGAGTTTATGGAAATAAAGGAAATAATTCATCTTTTGCAGGTATTATAGCAGAAGGTGGTGGTGCAGGTGGATTATTTGGAAGTAATCGAAATGGTGGAATAGGTGGTTCAGGTGGTGGTGGTGCAGCAGATGATGTTCAAGCTGATAATATTATTCCTGCAGGAGCTTCTAAAGGAACACAAAGTACATTAAATGGTTTTACTGGAACAATTTATGGAAATAACGGTGGTAATGGATTAGATCGAACAGGTAGTTATTTAGGCGGTGGAGGTGGTGGTGGTGCTGGAGAAATTGGACAAAATGGAAACCCTAATTATAATAGTGCTGGTGGTAGAGGAGGTAATGGTATTCAAATTAATATAGATGGAAGAAATCTATATTGGGGCGGAGGTGGTGGGGGTAGTTCATATGTTTCTAGTGATGGTGGAGTATTATATAAAGGAGGAAGTGGTGGGCTTGGTGGTGGTGGTGGCGGTGCATCAGCACAATCACATATTGCAATTGGTGGCACTAGTAGTTTAAATAATGGATCAAATACAACTGGACAAGTTGGTGGATCAGGAGGTGCAAACACTGGTGGTGGTGGCGGTGGTGGCGGATGGACAAGTAATAGTAGCGGCGCAGGAGGATCAGGAGTTGTTATTATTAGATTTTCTAATACTAATAAAACTCTTAATTCAACTTTTTATAATATTGGAGTTCCTTATAGTAAAATATGTATATTAAACAATGATTTATATTTAGCTTATTTTTATAATGATCCTAGTCCTGCATATTGGAACAATAGTCCAATGACAAATAATTACATTAGAATGAGAAAAATGACATTAACAAGCACAAGTCCGGGTTATACATCAGATATATTATTTGCAGATAGATTACATCATAGTTATATTCCACCTGGTGATACTGGTTTTTGGCCGAGTGGTTATCCTGGTCCAATGACAATAAATCCAAATGGAGATATATATTTATGTACAAATACTGGTTATTGGTGGACACAACAACATATTATAAAAGTTTCGTCAAATGGAACAAAATCTTTAATTTATTCTGAGACTGGAGACGCTGGTTATTGGAATAGAATTGTTTATTCATTAGCACCAACTAATAATTCGGTTGGATTTTATACAATCCAATCAAATAATTTTAATTTTATGAATGATGCAGGAACAATAACAAACTTATTTTCTATGGGAAATCCTGATTGTAGAATAGTTCGATATTTAAGTTCGAGAATGATTTTATTTAACAGAACTACCATGGTAGCACAAATTTATGATTTCAATTCTTCAAGTATAATAGAAACAGTGCAATTATATAATGTTGATTTTAAAGAAATGTGCAGAAGTAGCACAAATGATGTATTTATATTCAATACCAATTCACAAAGAATATTAATAAGAAATGGTCCAAATGATGGTTCATCGAGTAGAAAAGCAGCAGCAAGCGGATGGCATTTAGCAAGATTAAATACAATTTTAAATTTACAATTAACAAATGGTTATTATTGGATTAAAAGTGATAGCATGCCAAATGCTTTACAAATGTATGTTAATTTTACAGCTGATGGAGGCGGATACGATTTTTATATAATGACAGGTGCAATAAGTAGAAATTATATTTATCAACACACAGGGGCTGAAAATTTAGGATTAGATTTATTTTATCCTCGCAGCAAAGCACATTGGGCAGCTATTCATAATTTTGTAGTTACTGTAAGTGGAAATTCATTAGCAAATGTTATACTGGTTCCTGGTAAAGTTTATAGAGTAACTGGAATTGGTAATTATACAGGTTTATTAATGAGAGATCCAAGATTTTTTTCAACTGGTTCTCCGGATTGGATGGTTCCAGATGGTGGACAATGGTTTGTAAGAGATGCAGCTTATTCAGAACCAAATGGTGATTATGTAGGATATACTTATTTAGGCACATGGAATAGCAGATTATTTTCAGATGGAACAGTTGAATTTAATGATGGAAATTTTAATTATTTTAGTGGAACTACAATATTATGTTCAACAAATTTTAAAGGGTCTTTATTCGATGTTTCAACAAATGATGGTTCTACTTCAGCACTTGCTGCATTAAGCGGATGGCATTTATCAAAATTTAATAAAACTTATAAATTAAATCTACCAAGTGGAATATATTGGATTAAATCGTCCAAAATGACAAATCCTTTACAAATGTATGTTGATATGACAAGAGAAGAAGGAGGATATGATTTTTATAGATATACTACAGCTACTAGTTGTAATTTACTTACACAAAGTACAGGCGCTGATACTTTGGGATTAAGTTTATTTCATCCTCGAAGTAAAGAACATTGGGCTGCAATTTATAATTATGTTGTTAATATTTGTGGATCAACAATTGCAAATGATGTTAAAACAGTTGGAACTGTTCATAAAAGAACTAGTGGAGGGAATTATTCAACATCTATAATGAGAAGTTCAATACATAATTTTAATGGAAACAACGATTGGAGAGTTCCTGATTATGGAAACTGGTATATAAGAGATACTGTATTTAATCAACCGTCAGGAAATTATACAGCATATGCATATTTAGAATTAACTGAATTATTGTCTGATGGAACTGTTAATTCATTTGCAGATAATGATGCTACAATTTTTACAGGAACTACAATTATATGTTCTACAAATGTAAAAGGATATTCATATTATAATTAAAAAACTTCTATTTTCTTTTTATTTTCAATATTTATATTAATGATAGTTATTATTTATTCTTCTATTTTATTTGTAATATTTTTAATTCTATTTCTTTTAATTTCTATTTTATATAAAATCCATTATTCGTATGTATTAGAGAAAGGCTGCATTCTCCCTAAAAAATGATTTAAAGACATTGCCAAATAATCCTTAAATTCTTTTCATAAGATGCGCGTATTTATGAGAATAAGATAAATATTATTTAATTAAAAAAACAAAAATGATTTATATTTATGTGTTATTGTTAGAAAATTCTAAATATTATATTGGTAAAACAACAAATCCAAAATTTAGAATTGAAAATCATTTTGACAATAATGGTGCAGAATGGACAAAAATGCACAAACCTTTAAAAGTATTAGAAATTATTCCAAATTGTGACAATTACGATGAAGACAAATATACTTTGAAATATATGGATAAATATGGCATTGATAATGTTAGAGGTGGTTCGTATACATCAATTATATTAAATAATTCTATTAAAAACCATCTTATGAAAATAAGCAACAGTGCCAATAACAGATGTTTCAAATGCGGGAAACAAGGACATTTTGCAAAAGATTGCAATTATGACGATGATAATTATAGCTATGATGACGAAAAAAATAATAATGATAGTGACAACGACAGTGATGATTATGACAGTGATGATTATGATAAATATTCAAACCATATTTGTTTTAGATGTGGAAGAAATGGACATTATGCATCTTCATGTTATGCATCAAAACATATTAAAGGTTATAATTTAGAGAAATGAAATGACAATGACAAAAAGAATTAATTCAAATTGTCATTTTTAGCTGTTAGACTATTTAGAAGATTGGAAAGCCACCATCGCCAAGACGTTCGTAATTGTTAAAGATCTTATTATAAGTAACCTTCTTAATATCAGAAATATTACATTGAAAATCTGATCCAACAGGGTTATAATTAAATGCTCCAACAATTTGCGGGGATTGTTCGCGGTCCTTTTCATCCTTCATAATCTCATAAAATTTGAGTGCTTTTACAATAAACATCTCTTCAAGATTTTCAAGACAACATTCTTTACGCTTCAACAAATCAAATAAACATTGAATTTTTTCAGTTTCATTGATTAAATAATATGAAGAAGATGTATCGTTCCAATCTTGTTGCATTTCTACAACATAATGAACGCAGTTTTGAAAATTGTCAGATAATTTATAAATGAAGATAAGATCACTGCCAACATCAAAGAAAGCAACGATATCAGCAATTTGACAACTCATTTTATTAAGCTTAACTGCTATAGTTATAATTAAATCAATCTTTTATTTAATTATTATAAAAACAAAACAATTATTTATTTAAAATCTTTTTTGACATGTTTTTGCAATATTTTTGCGTTAGCTAATAAAGCATCTAAATCATGCTTTTTATCCTCATCTTTTGTTATTTTTTTATATTCATTCAAATGAATGATATATTGATTTATGGATTCGATATATGCCTTAATTTTCATAGGATTGTTATTGTATTCTTTCATTAATACCATCCATCCAAGATTTTCAAATAGATATTTCCCCCATAAATGAAGTCCGTGAAATGTAACTTTATGCATTCTTATTATTATTATTTATTTTTTTGTGTGAAAATATTATTATAATTATAAAAATTGATTTGTTCTTTAAAATTTAAACGCAACAATGCCTTCTGTGAATTATTGTAGTTGTGGTGTATTCTGCACACATTCAAAATGTCGATTTAATAGAAATCATTCTTTGATTATGGACAATAAAGAAAATTCCGAATATTCTTTAAGTCCAAAAGAAAAGATGAATACGTTAGTTAGACTTTGGAAAAAGAAAATGCAATACGAATGAATAGAAATCATTTGAAAAAAAGACCATTAGAATAAAATCTTTTTGTCTTTTTTTGTCATTTTTTTGAAATAAAAAAATAAAAAAATGATTTTCTTTTAAATAATAATTACCATCTATAATATTGAGATCGTTATTAAATGTCAAGCAAGTTAATTTCTCGCCTTAATGAATTTCTATTGTTGCAATCTGAAGAACCATCAAAGAAAGATATTTCAGATGCTGTAAAAGAGATTTATAAATCAAAGAAGACTACTAAAAAATCTAATGATGGCGAAGAAAAACAAAAGCGTAAGCCTTCAGTATATAATATTTATTATGCAGAGCAATCAGCAATTATTAAGAAGAATGAAGAAAATACGCCGAAGGAAGAAAGAATGACAGCAAAAGAAAAGATGAGTTATATTGCTAAGCTATGGCATGATAAAAAATCGGGAGAAACATCTGAAACAGTTGAAGAACCAGTTGTAACAGATGAAGAAAGCGAAATTACTCTTGCTGTAGCTGAACCTGAACCAAAGCCAGAAGTTGTACCAGCTGCTAAAAAACCAGTTGCTAAATCTTCTTCTTCATCTTCTTCTGCTGCCAAAAAAGGCAAGTAATTCAAAATCGATTTCAATATAAAAGAACGACAATTATTTTTGTCATTTTGTTTATTTCGAAATCAAAAAAAAATAATTAAATTAAGACATACAAATATTAATATTATAATTATTGTTATTATTTGAAATATTATCATGATGTAATGAATTATTAGATAAGTTTGAGTAAATATCATCATTATCATTATCATTAGAAGAGTTTGAATTATTATTTAAATTAGAAGAATTATTTGAAGAATTATAAGAATTGTTAGAAGAATTAGAAGAAATATTAGAAGAGTTATTTGAAGAATTAGAAGAATTTGAAGAATTAGAAGAATTTGAAGAATTATTTGAATTGTTAGAAGAGTTATTTGAAGAATTTGAAGAATTAAAAGAATTAGAAGAAATATTTGAATTGTTAGAAGAAATATTAGAAGAATTAGAAGAGTTAGAAGAAATATTAGAAGAATTATTTGAATTGTTATAAGAATTGTTAGAAGAATTATTTGAATTGTTATAAGAATTGTTATAAGAATTGTTATAAGAATTGTTATAAGAATTGTTAGAAGAAATATTAGAAGAATTAGAAGAGTTAGAAGAGTTAATTAAATTAGAAGAATTGTTAGAATTATTAGAATTGTTAGAAGAGTTATTTGAATTGTTATTAGAATTGTTAGAATTGTTAGAAGAATTAGAAGAATAATTAATGAGATTAGAAGAGTTATTTAAATTAGAGGAAAAATGATTGATGAGATTAGAGAAGGTGTTAGAAGAAATTGAAGATATTGAGTTAGAAGTAAAAACGGAACTAGTAATTAATTGCTAGTCGCCGTCTCCACGACCATCGCCACGTCCTCTACGATCATGGCGACCATCGACAAAATTATTATAATAGTGATGGTGATCACGGTCATCATTATGTCTATGATGATAATCGTGATGATGTGGGTGATGATGATGTAATGCATGAATTATTTTTTCAGATTGTAGATCATTTCTGATATTATCATTATTATATCCATTAATTAAATTGCGTGTGTCAATGTTATCTTTAATATTTGATAATTTAATGTCTGCAGCGCTTTCAATTATTTTTTGTTCTAATCCTAATCTATTTTTGGCAGCTTCTATTTGAGTATTTGCATAATTCTCAGCGGCTTGTTTTACAACAGCTATTTCACTGGCAGAAATAGCCTTTTCAAGTCCATTATTCATTTTTAGCATTTCTACCATAGCTTGATTATGATGATTATCCATTAAACGACCAATACTATTTTCAACTCGAGACAAATCATTTTCTATTTTTCCAAAATTTCTTTCAGATTGTAGATAATAATCACCGATTTTTCTTTCAATAAATTGATTTTGAGTTGCATTAAATAATCGAGTTTCTCCAAAATTCTTTTCTGATGTTAATTGATTTTCCTTAAATCCTGACATAATTTCGCGATTATTTCTTTCTGATAATGTTGCCAATTGACCACCAATTCTTTCAGCGGCAATAGCATTTGCGGCGGAAGTTCTTTCCGTAGTATTCATATTCATAGAACCATTTCTTTCAATTGCTGAAGAAAGAGTATTTCCAACGCGATCTGTAGTAGCAGCAGTTGCTGCCGATGTTCTTTCTATAGCTGTTAAATCAGCATTAAATCCATGTTGCAATATATCTTTCAAACTAGAACCAATTGTATTCAAATTTTGATTAGCAAACGCATTATTTCTATCAATAACATCAATTGCCCGATTACTATCAGAATTTATTAATGATGATAGCCCTTGTGTATTGCGTTCCATTGAATTTTTTATACTTTCTGTTACAGCCCTTTGACTGTCTAAAATAGCGGCTGTTTGATTATTATTGCTTATTATACCGAGCATAGAATCAATGGAGGGACTTCCATTCATTGCCATATGTTCTATTATTACGATATATAATGTTTTTTTTTCGAATATATTTTTATAAATATATTTTATAGGATTTATAAACAGAAATGAATTTTGATAATATTATTAACACTCAATTGACTGAAATTCCGAATATTTTAGACTCATATATCGGATTTATTTATAGTAATACAGTTGCTAGTAATTATTTATCAACTAAACTTGGAGGGATTGTTAATTCTAATGTAAATATTTCAGGTAAATTGGGAATAGGAACAACAACAATCTCTGCCTGTAATTTATATATATCTGATAATTTAAATACTGCAATTTTAGGCAAAGTTGGTATTGGAACAACAGATACTTCAACATATTCTTTAAATGTCATGAATGGTGATGTATCAATAGGAAGTAATCTTATTATTAATGGTAATTTAAATCAAACTGCATCATCACAGTCTAATATTTTTATGGGTAGAGTTGGAATTGGTACTTCTACAAATATAACGTGCAATTTAACAATTTTTGGAAATTCTTATTTTAACGGAAGAATAGGAATTGGCGGAACTGACTTCAATTCAAATTTAACAGTCACTGGCAATTCTTATTTTAATGGAAATATAGGAATAGGAACCACAAATACATCTACTTATCGATTAAATATTGCTAGCGGAGATGCCAGAATAGCTTCTAATATAAATATTGAAGGTTCTATACTTCAAACATCCGCATCTAGATCTAATATTTTCACGGGAAATGTTGGAATAGGCGGAACAACTTTTAATTCAAATTTAACAGTTACTGGACCATCTTATTTTATTGGAAATGTAGGAATAGGAACAAATGATACCTCAACTTATAAATTAAATATTAGAGGTGACGCAAATATTAACAATGGAAAAATATTTGCGGACGCATCTGGATTAAATAATTTAAATTTAGAAAATCAAACTTTAATAACAATTCCTCCAATATCATTAGTCTCAAATACACTTACATTATTAAATAATCAAAATCAAAATGGAAATTATGTGACATCTGCATCATCCAATTCTACAAATGCCTATTTAGCGTTTGATGGTAATAGTAATAATGAATTTACAATCAATGGCAGATATAATGCATCTGGCAATTATACGACATTAACATCAAGTATTTATATAACCCCTCAAAGATATATTAATGACTTTAATACAACTACTTCAAAATATGATGGCGAATGGATACAAATATATTACGATAAAGGATTTGTAGCAACTTCATTTACAATTACCGGACTTTCAGCAAATAATTTAAAATGTCCAAAGGATTTTATTTTAGTTGGTTCCTTAAGTAATAATAGCGATTGGAATTTATTATCATCGCAAGTAAGCGTTGGACCATATACAGGAACTGATAACAAAAAAACATTTACAATTGCGAATTTTACATCATATAACTATTATCGTTTAGTTGTTTCTAAAACAATTGGAAGTGCTGATTTGAGTATTGCGGAATTATCATTTTCAGGTTATGCTAATCCAACTTATACAAATATAGATACAATCAATCGTATTTTTTATAATACATCTGAAAAAAGATTTCCACCAATTTCACATAGCATTATCCCAAATTCTTTAGATTGTAATGTAGATTATTTATCATCAAATGAAATTTTAAATATAACACCTACTTCGTATTATAAACAAAAAATATCAATTCCAGAACACGGACAATATCACATTTATTCATCCTCAAGTAATTTAGAAAATCCTATTATTTGCTCTAAATCATTTTTATTTGATAATACATTGTCAACAGATACAATTTGGGGCAAATTTAATTATACTCGCGATGGAATTCTAACATTTCAATCAAGTACATATAAAATAGGAAATGATAATTATTTTGGAGATTGGATAATTATTAAATTTCCTTATAGCATTGTATTGACAAAATTTAAATTTATTATAAATACTGTAAATGCAAAATTAGCTCCGGCATTATGGAAATCATACGGTTCTACAAATGGAATAACATGGACTGAAATAACAGATGCTTCAAATTCAACAACTTCTGCAACTTATACTATAGACGGAAGTAAAAATATTTATGAAAAAATATTACCTCCATTATTTGATATTCCATATTTATATTTAGGATGGGTTTTTAATAAAATTATTGGAGGTGATGATAATGCAACATCATTATTAATGAATGAATTTGAAATATATGGAAAAGATGATATATCTAGCACTTATTTAAATGTTTGGAATAAATCTTCAACTAATATTTATAATACTATTGGAAATGTTGGGATAGGAACAACTAATCCGACAAAGACATTATCAGTAATTGGAGAAGTATATATAAGCAGTAATGTTGGAATTGGTGGAACCTCATTTAATTCAAATTTGGCTGTAACTGGCAATTCTTATTTTAATGGAAATGTAGGAATAGGAACCACAAATACATCACCCTATAGATTAAATATAGCTGCTGGAGATGTGAGAATAGCTTCTAATTTGAATGTAGAAGGATCCATATTTCAAACAACAGCATCTAGATCTAATGTTTTCATGGGAAATGTTGGAATAGGCACTTCTACAAATATAAATTGCAATTTAACTATTGTTGGCAATTCTTATTTTAATGGGAGAGTAGGAATAGGAGGAACTGATTTTAATTCAAATTTAGCTATTACTGGAAATTCTTATTTTAATGGAAATATAGGAATAGGAACAACAAATTCTTCAGATCATAGATTAAATGTTGTTGGAGGCGATGTTAGAATAGCTTCTAATATTTTTATTGAAGGGTCGTTGCTTCAAACATCAGCATCAAGATCTAATGTTTTAATGGGAAACTTAGGAATAGGAACTTCTACAAATATAAATTGCAATTTAACTATTGTTGGCAATTCTTATTTTAATGGGAGAGTAGGAATAGGAGGAACTGATTTTAATTCAAATTTAGCTATTACGGGCAATTCTTATTTTAATGGAAACATAGGAATAGGAACAACAAATTCTTCAGCACATAAATTAAATGTTGTTGGAGGAGATGTTAGAATAGCTTCTAATATTTTTATTGAAGGGTCTTTGCTTCAAACATCAGCATCAAGATCAAATGTTTTGATGGGAAATGTTGGAATAGGAACTTCAACAAATATAAATTGTAATTTAACTATTGTTGGCAATTCTTATTTTAATGGGAGAGTAGGAATTGGAGGAACTGATTTTAATTCAAATTTAGCTATTACTGGCAATTCTTATTTTAATGGAAATATAGGAATAGGAACAACAGATACCACAACTTATAGATTAAATATTGGTGGAGCATTAAATGCAGCAAATATATTTCAAGCTGGACAAAATATATCAACAATATATGCAACATTAACTGATTTAAGCGGTGTATTATCAGGCAATACTAATTTTTCAGGAAATATAGGAATAGGAACAACAAATTCGGGAACTTATCGATTAAATATAGTGGGAGGAGATGCTAGAATAGCTTCTAATATAAATGTTGAAGGTTCTTTACTTCAAACATCAGCATCTAGATCAAATGTTTTAATGGGAAATGTTGGAATAGGCACATCTGGAAACTTAAATTGTAATTTAACTGTTGTTGGCAATTCTTATTTCAATGGAAGAATGGGAATAGGAGGAACGGATTTTAATTCAAATTTTGCAGTTACTGGCAATTCTTATTTTAATGGAAATATAGGATTGGGAACAACTGATACAACCACTTATAGATTAAATGTAGTAGGAGGAGATGCTAGAATAGCTTCTAATATAAATGTTGAAGGTTCTTTACTTCAAACATCAGCATCAAGATCAAATGTTTTAATGGGAAATGTAGGAATAGGGACATCTACAAACTTAAATTGTAATTTAACTGTTGTTGGCAATTCTTATTTTAATGGAAGAATGGGAATAGGAGGAACGGATTTTAATTCAAATTTTGCAGTTACTGGCAATTCTTATTTCAATGGAAATATAGGATTGGGAACAACTGATACAACCACTTATCGATTAAATGTAGTAGGAGGAGATGCTAGAATAGCTTCTAATATAAATGTTGAAGGTTCTTTACTTCAAACATCAGCATCAAGATCAAATGTTTTAATGGGAAATGTTGGAATAGGCACATCTGGAAACTTAAATTGTAATTTAACTGTTGTTGGCAATTCTTATTTCAATGGAAAAATGGGAATAGGAGGAACTGATTTTAATTCAAATTTTGCAGTTACTGGCAATTCTTATTTCAATGGAAATATAGGAATTGGAACAACTGATACAAGCACTTATCGATTAAATGTAGTAGGAGGAGATGCTAGAATAGCTTCTAATATTTTTATTGAAGGTTCTTTACTTCAAATAAGTGCATCAAGATCAAATGTTTTAATGGGAAATGTAGGAATAGGGACATCTACAAACTTAAATTGTAATTTAACTGTTGTTGGCAATTCTTATTTCAATGGAAGAATGGGAATAGGAGGGACTGATTTTAATTCAAATTTAGCAGTTACTGGCAATTCTTATTTTAATGGAAATATAGGCATAGGAACAACTGATACAAGCACTTATCGATTAAATGTAGTCAGAGGAGATGCTAGAATAGCTTCTAATATTTTTATTGAAGGTTCTTTACTTCAAACAAGTGCATCTAGATCTAATGTTTTAATGGGAAATGTAGGAATAGGGACATCTACAAACTTAAATTGTAATTTAACTGTTACTGGCAATTCTTATTTTAATGGGAGAGTAGGAATAGGAGGAACTGATTTTAATTCAAATTTGGCAGTTACTGGCAATTCTTATTTTAATGGAAATATAGGAATTGGAACAACAAATTCTGGAACTTATAGATTAAATGTTGTTGGTGGAGATGTCAGAATAGCTTCCAATATTTTTATTGAAGGTTCTTTACTTCAAACATCAGCATCTAGATCAAATGTTTTAATGGGAAATGTAGGAATAGGCACATCTGCAAACTTAAATTGTAATTTAACTGTTGTTGGCAATTCTTATTTCAATGGACGAATAGGAATAGGAGGAACTGATTTTAATTCAAATTTAGCAGTTACTGGCAATTCTTATTTCAATGGAAATATAGGTATAGGAACAACAGATAGCTCAACTTATAGATTAAATGTTGTTGGTGGAGATGTCAGAATAGCTTCCAATATTTTTATTGAAGGTTCTTTACTTCAAACATCAGCATCAAGATCTAATGTTTTAATGGGAAATGTAGGAATAGGCACATCTACAAATATAAATTGTAATTTAACTGTTGTTGGCAATTCTTATTTTAATGGAAGAGTAGGAATAGGAGGAACTGATTTTAATTCAAATTTGGCAGTTACTGGCAATTCTTATTTTAATGGAAGAATGGGAATAGGAGGAACTGATTTTAATTCAAATTTGGCAGTTACTGGCAATTCTTATTTTAATGGAAATATAGGAATTGGAACAACAAATTCTGGAACTTATAGATTAAATGTTGTTGGTGGAGATGTTAGAATAGCTTCTAATATTTTTATTGAAGGTTCTTTACTTCAAACATCAGCATCTAGATCAAATGTTTTCATGGGAAATGTTGGAATAGGCACATCTACAAATTTAAATTGTAATTTAACGGTTGTTGGCAATTCTTATTTTAATGGAAGAATGGGAATAGGAGGAACTGATTTTAATTCAAATTTGGCAGTTACTGGCAATTCTTATTTTAATGGAAATATAGGAATAGGAACAACAGATACATCGACTTATAAAATAAATGTTGGTGGAACAATAAATGCAACAAATATATTTCAAGCCGGGCAAAATATATCAGATATATATGCAACAAAAGCAAGTTTAAGTGAAGCAGCATCAGGTGATGGATCAGGATTAAATAATTTAAAACTTGATAATAATCAATCTATTTTATCTTATCCACCAGATGTTTTTGCACAATCTGATAATAATACAAAAACAATTACAAATAAAGGAGTTCAAAATGGAACATATATAATTTCTTCTTCTGTTTTAAATGATGCAAATTTATATTTGGCTTTTGATGGAAATATAGCGACTAGCTATATTGGAGGAAGTAAATATTCAAGTGGTATTCCAACTGCAGCTCCAATCGTAATAACAACAATTGATGGCATAACTTATTCAGGAGAATACATTGAATTATATTATAATAAAGGATTTGCGGCGAAATCTATTACAATTGTTGGAAACTCTACTCCAAATACTGCACAAAATCCTAAAAATTTTATTTTAGTAGGAGGCATTAATAATTCTAATTGGAATATGTTATTAACAGTATCAAATGTTACAACATATTCTCCGTCAAATACTTATGCTATTTCTAATAATACTGCTTATAATTATTATCGTCTTATAGTTAGAGAAACAAATGGAGCAACATCATTATCAGTAATAAATATATCTTTTACAGGAGTTGCGAATACATCATACACAAGTCAAGACACCTTTAATAATATTATTTATAATACAAATGAAAAACAATTTCCACCTAAAAAATGGGATATTGACCCAGTTGTAGAAGCATTGTCATCAAATGATATTTTTAATATAGTGCCAACATCTTATTATAGACAAACATTTTCAATAAATAATCACGGAACTTATACCATTTTTTCATCATCAACATTTAATACAACTTTAATTAATTCAAAATCATCATTATTTAATTTTGAATTATCTGGTCTATCAGATGGAGAAAGTGCTGCAAAATGGAGCCAATCATATTCCGCAGGAAATTTAATATCGCCAGGTTCTGCGCATACAATTGGTTTAAATAATACTTATTTTGGAAATTGGATAATTATTAAGTTTCCATTTCAAATTATTTTAACTCGATTTAGATTTTATATAGCAGGATCTCTTGCAGATAGATCACCTGGATTTTGGCGTTGTTATGGTTCAAATGATGGAATAAATTGGATAGAAATAACAGATGCATCAAATGTAAATAATTTAAATTTAAAAGCAACTTATACTGCTTTAGATGGATCAAGATATTATTATGAAAAAGTATTACCATTATTTTTTGATATACCATATTTATATATAGGATGGGTTGTAAATAGTTTAGCGGGATCTGCTGTTATTCTTACTTTTGCAGAATTGCAAATATTTGGAAAAGATGACATTTCAAATTCTTATTTAAATGTTTGGAATAAAGTTTCTAGAAATATTTATAATACTTTGGGAAATGTAGGAATAGGAACAACAAATCCAACACAAGCATTAGATGTTAATGGAACAATAAAAGCAACTGCTTTTTCAGGAGACGGTTCCTTAGTAACAAATGTAATTGCTAGTAGTTTTTCATCAGTATTACCAATTAATAAAGGAGGAACAGGTCGTTCAACTGGATATACTAACAATAATATATTATATTATGACAGTGTAAGTGCATCATTTAAAACATTTACTGGTTTGGAACTAGAAGGTTATGGTGATGTTGTTGATACAATAATCTTTGCACACAATTATAGTATTGCATATTATAGTTCAATTGACCTATATGCTGATAATATTACAACTCCAGGTACTGCAATTCCTACTAATATAACAATTCATGGAAATGGAAAATTTATTGGAAATGGTTCTGGATTAGAAAAATTAAATGCAAATAAAATTACGGATGGAATATTAGGGGGGACAAGAGGCGGAACGGGAATAGATACAATTACTGCAAATCACTTATTATTTGGCGGTTCTGGAAATACAATAACACAAAATGCAAATTTAACTTGGACATCTTCTTCTGTATTAAATATAACAGGGTCTATTGGTATTGATATTGGGGCAAACACTATGCAAGGAAAACTTCATATATATGAAGCAAGTGGAAAAGATGCTTCTAGTACAGCAGGAACATTATGTTTAGATCATGGAAATTCAAATGGTGTATCATCTATAGTATTTAAATCACCAATTCCTGCAAATTTAGATTATGGATATATAAAATATATTGATAATGTTGCTAGTCCTTCTACTTATTCATTATCAAATATATTTAATGTAGGAACTATATCACATGCTGGAATGTTAGTAATAGGATGTGAAAGAAATACAAATGATAGTGTTTTAATAAATCCTACAGGAAATATTGCACTAGTTCCTAAAGGTACTGGCGTAACATACATAAAAGGAAATGTAGGAATAGGATCAACAAATCCAACAGTCGCATTAGATGTTAATGGAAATATAGATTGTAGTGGAGGAATTGCTATAAATGGTTCAACTGCTTTTTTTGGTACTGGCGGCATTGATGCTGGAAACCTATCAAATACTTATTTAAATTTCAAATATGGCGGATCAGAAAATGATTGGTGTTATATAAGACAAATTGGAACACCAACTAATACTTATAAATTAGCACTTGATTTTCATGATGATAGTGACGATGCTAGATTTTGTATAAGAAGTATTGAATCAACAGCTACTGTAGATAAAATAAGAGAAGTTTTTACAGTAAATAACGGTGATGTTAATTGTTCTAATTCTTTATCAATTAATAGTATACAAATTTATAATTATTTATTTAATAACACGGGATTAGCTCACAATGCTATTAGCAGTTTTGATGTTGATACATTTGGATATAAATTTATTAATGGACCATCAGCAAATAGTCCTGGAACACATGTGGATGGGACTAATCAATATTATTCTTGGTATATTGGATTAGGTAGTGATTATTCTGCGTCTGGTGCTGGTTCTCACGGAGCTCAGTTTGCTTTACCCAGAAATAGACTAAATCCAACATTGAGTGTTAGATTTAAAGAAAATAATGATTGGAAAAGTTGGAGTGCAATTACTGCAGGCAATGCAAATTATGCAACTAGTGCTGGTACTGCAGCTAGTTGCACTGGAAATGCAACAGGATTATCTGGAACACCTAGCCTAACTCTTACAAGTTTATCTGTTACAAATAAAATAACCGGTAGTATATCTGGTAATTGTGATGGTAGTTCAAGTAGTTGCACTGGAAATGCTGCCGGTTTATCTGGAAATCCTAGTATATCAGTATATAGTATTAGTTTAGGTTCAAGAGAAAGTAAAAACTTAATAAATTTATTTGGAACAGCATATTCATTAGGAATAGAATCATACACACTATCATATACTTCAGATGGAAATCATATTTTTTATAAAGGAAATACGCAAATGGTTAAATTTAATTCAGATGGCACCGTTGATATGCTAACAGGAGAATTAAGAGTACGGTCTCATATAGTTGGAACAGGAGATTTAAAAATGGATGGACAACTTAAAGCATCATTTTATACTGTTACTGGAGGTAGAGATTTGTTAGGAATACGAATTGAAAATTCGCAAAATGTAAATAGTGGATATAATAATGCAATTGTATATGCAATACAAGACTCATTTACAGGGTTTCATAGATGTTTTACAAATGATACATTATATAATAATAATATTGAATTATTTAGAAATACATATGTTGGAAGATTAGTAATATCATCTGGAATGATATCAACTGCTATTGAAAATAATGGTGAATATGACATTAAATATAATAAAGATGGTATAACAATTCAAGATGCATTACCATATTTTCAATTGTCAAGAAAAAAAAAAGATAAAAGAATATTAGGCGTATTAGGAGATCCAACTAGAATAAGTTATCATTATGAAAGAATGATAATTAATTCGATTGGAGAAGGAGGAATTTGGATATGTAATGCAAATGGAAATATTGAAAACGGAGATTATATTCAATCATCTGATTATTTAGGTTATGGAGAAAAACAAGATGATGATTTATTACATAATTATACTGTAGCAAAAGCAACAATAGATTGTGATTTTGAATTAAATACTGATAAATATATTTGTTTAGAATTATTAGAAATGAATAATATACGAGTTGCATTTATTTCATGCACATATCATTGTGGATAAAAAAATAAATGAATATAAAAAATACTCATATTATAATAATAAAAACAAATGAAGACAATTATTAAACGCGATGACACTACTGAGATTTTTGATATCAATAAGATTGCAAAGGTCTTGAAGATTGCGTTTAATAATACTAATGTTGTTGATCCTGACATTACTTCTCTTTTAGATTATATTAATAAGGAACTTGACAAGAAAAATGCGGATAATTATAATATTGAAGAAATTCAAGATTTGGTTGAAAATTCATTGATGATTTTCAAATATTATGATACAGCCAAGCATTATATTAATTATAGAAATAATAAAATGAAAACTCGCAACAATTCAAGTTATTTGAGTAAAATTCCAGATGATGTTATTACTCCATGGGGAATGCTTGGTTATATTACTTATAAGAGAACTTATGCGAGACGACTTAATGAGGATAATGAAAATGATGATACAACTGAAGAATTTAGAGATACTATTATTAGAATTCTTGATGGTTGTCAAAGTCAGCTTCATGTTAATTTTACAAATAATGAGCTTCGACAAGCTTATAAATATCTGATGAGTTTGAAATGTTCAGTTGCTGGGAGATTTCTATGGCAATTGGGAACATCCAATATTTCAAAATTAGGAATTATGAGTTTGCAAAATTGTGCATTTGTTAAGATTGATGAACCTATTCGACCATTTCTATGGATTTTTGATGTTTTAATGTTAGGAACTGGAGTAGGATTTAACATTCAAAGAGAAAATGTTGATAAACTCCCTGCTCTTTTGGATAAAGAAATTATAATTACTCGTCTAGATACTAAAGATGCCGATTTTATTGTGCCAGATAGCAGAGAAGGATGGGGATCATTGTTTGAGAAGATTTTTGAGGCTTATTTTTATAAAGGTAAATCATTCAGTTATTCAACAGTTCTTATTAGAAGTGCTGGAACTAAAATTAAAGGATTTGGAGGAGTAGCATCAGGACCTGAAGATTTGGTGAAAGGAATTAAGAATATTCAAGAGATTTTGAATAAACGCAGAGGAACTAAGCTAACAGGGGTAGATTGTCTAGATATCGTCAATATTATTGCATCTATTGTAGTTGCTGGAAATGTTCGAAGATGTCTTCCAAAGGGATCAAAGGTTCATACAGAAAAAGGATTGATCAACATTGAGGATATTATTGTAGGAGATAAGGTTCTAACGACAAATGGATATCGCAAGGTTGAAAATAAGTTTGTTCAAGGTCTTCAGCAAGTATGTTCAATTGTAACAACTAAAGGAAATTTCATTTGCACTAAAAATCATAAAATGGCAGTTTTAGATAATAAGAGTTATAATTGGGTTGAAGCTGGTAATTTGAAATCAAATAGCAAATTGATTTTAACAAGAGAAGGAATTGAAGGTAATAGAGAAATTCAATTGCCTTCGATTGATTTTACAAATAGAAAAGAGAGATTGGTAATTCCTAGATTTTCAGGAGAACTGGCATGGTTTTTTGGATTTTTAGTAACAGGATCAACCATTTTAAAGACTTCATTGAAGATTTTTTCAAAGAATTATAATCAGCTAAAGAAGATTTGCAAAATTGTTAAATCATTTGGTGAAAATATTTCATTAACAACAACAACAGATATTATTAATAATAAATTTGAAATTGAAATTACATCCCAGAATTTCATTAATTATATCAGCAATTATATTAAATCAAATAAAATTTCATATTTCATTAATGAGACTACAATTGATAATAGAATTGCATATATTTCAGGTGTAATTGATGGAATGAATATGAAATTTGAGGATGGAATTGTTACTATTTCATCAGGATCTGAAGATTATATTAATGATTTGAACAATCTTATTTATTCAACTGGAATGGAATGTAGAAAGAATAAATTAAATCTGGTTATTTGTGATTATCAGAGCTTATCACAATTGAGAGATGGAAATAATTATTTAGATAGTATGATTAAATTTGATAATGATATTGATATTAATAATAATAAAACAATTACAGTCAATCAAATTCAGTGTTCAACGGCAGAAGTAATTGAAATCAAGCCATTGAATGAGGTTGAGACATATGATATTGAGGTGGATCAGATGCATGAATTTTTCTGCAATGGTTATCTAACACACAATTCAGCTCTCATTTGTTTGGGAGATTATGATGATGTAGAGTATTTGAATGCCAAACGATGGGATTTAGGAAATATTCCGAATTGGAGATGTATGAGTAATAATTCAATTGTTTGCAGTGATATTTCAAAACTGCCAGAAGAATTTTGGGAGGGTTATAAAGGAAATGGAGAGCCATATGGACTTATCAATTTAGAATTATCAAGAAAAATTGGAAGAATTCAAGATGGTTCAAAATATCCTGATCCAGACGTAGAGGGTTATAATCCATGTGCCGAGCAGTCATTGGCAAATTATGAGACTTGTTGTTTATCTGAAATCTTTTTGAGTAATGTTGAAAGTTATGAAGAATTAAAGGAAATTGCAACCATTCTATATAGAATTTGCAAGCATTCTCTATTATTGAAATGTCATCAAGAAGAGACAGAAAAGATTGTTCATAAGAATATGAGAATGGGCATTGGCATTACTGGTTATCTGCAATCAACAGAAGAACAGAAGTCATGGTTATCTGATTTATATGAATATTTGAGAGATTATGATAAATATTATTCTCAAAAAATTGGCGTAGGAACTTCAGTGAAATTAACAACAGTAAAGCCATCAGGAACACTATCGCTATTGTCTGGCGTTTGTTCTGGAGCACATCCTGGAATTTATCAATATTTCATTAGAAGAATTCGAATTGCATCTTCAAATACACAATTAATTAATCTTGCAAAGAAAAATAATTTTCATATTGAATATCAGTTAAATTTTGATGGAACTGAAGATAAAAATACAAAGATTATTGAATTTCCTTGTAGATATCCGGATGGAACTGTTTTAGCAAAAGACATGACAGCAATTGATCAATTAAAGGTAATTAGAGAACTACAGACAAAATGGAGCGATAATTCAGTATCAGTAACTATTTATTATAGATTGCATGAATTGGAAGAAATCAAAGAATGGTTAAAAGAAAATTATACAAATAATATTAAAACTTGTAGTTTCTTATTGCATAATGAACACGGGTTTAAACAAGCACCATTTGAAGAAATCACAAAAGAGCAATATGAAGAATTGATGAAAAAGGTAATACCAATTACATCAGGAAATATTAATAGTCAGACTGATAGCGAACTAACTTCGGATTGTGCTGGTGGTGCTTGTCCAGTAAGATAATGATCAAAATAAAATATAATTATAAAATAGATATTAATAATGAAACCACAAGCTCTTGTTGTAGAAATCATAGGAACATTTATTTTCTTTTCAATAATATTAAGTGCAGTTGCTGAAAGCAGTTATGGACCTATCGCAATTGCGGTGGGTTTATTAGCAGCCATTTATTTTGGTGGAAAGATATCAGGCGGACATTATAATCCGGCTGTGAGTATTATGATGTTTTTCAAGGGCAGCTTATCATTGCCGACAATGATAGGATATATAATAGCTCAAATAACCGGAGCATTATTAGCATTATTAATGAATTCATATTTAATTGCTTAAAAAAAATAAATTTGTTTCTTTTTTTTTCTAAAATAATCAAAAATTGATTATTTCTTTTATTATAACAATTACACACATAAAGTGATGTCGGCAGCAATTAGAAATTGTAATTTCTCATGCACATGCAATCGCGATGATTGCGAGCGGAAGCATTACATTGAAAACGAAGAGGATCGTGCCTTGTTTAAGGAGCTTTATGAAAAGTCTTATGACCGGAAGAAGCACAACGAGACAGATCCGGAAGGGGTGAGAAATACTCCTTGTTTCTTTGGACCGCTTTGCAGCAGGGAGGAATGCAATTTCAAGCATTATTGTCGATATGATTTCAGGGTTGAGATGAACCGCGAGTGGCGGAAGATTGCTCGTAAGGAAAATCGTGATCGTGTATTGTCCGAGATGAAGGATAAGTATAAGATCAGCGATGAGGACTTCGAGAAGCTTTTGAAGATCTAAACATCTGAAAACACGAAAAAAATGTCAAAAAAAATGATTTTTGGCATTTAAAAAATAGAATTATAAAGAAATACAGACAGAAAGAATGAGAATTTATACTAAGACTGGAGATCAAGGAATGACATCATTATATGATTGTTCAAAGATTTCAAAGTCATCAGAATTAATTGATTTAATTGGAGATTTGGATGAATTGAATAGTTTTATTGGTATTGTAGCAAATCAGGAATTGTTGCCAGAAGTTCAAGTATGGATATTTGACATGAGCACAATTATTGCCAATCCTAAACATCAATATATCTTTGATGAAAATAATGAAGTTGTTACAATTTTAGAAAAAGAGATTGATAGATTAACAGCTCTAATGCCTAAATTAACAAACTTCATATTGCCATCTGGAAATATTCATATCATTCGTTCAATTTGCAGAAGATGCGAAAGAAAACTTGTAGGATTGATGGAAAGATATCCGCATATTCCTCCAAATTGTGTAAAATTTTTAAATAGAATGAGTGATTATTTCTTTACTCTTGCACGATATGATAATCTAGAAAACGAAATCATTTATAAAAAGAGTTCGATTTTGAAAAAAATAAATTAAGATGATAATAATTCTAGTTGTTCTGTTTCTGTCAATTTTGTTTTTCCGCCATAAATATAAGCTAGTTTTTCATTAATAAGGATAGAAGAAAAACTGTCAGATGATTTTTCATTTGAATAGATATCAGCCAAAACTCTTCCATATTTATCAAAATCATAGCATTTAATATAACAAAGATAGCAATTGTCATTCAATTCATTTTTAATATATTTCTTATCAACAATATCAATTGTTTTTCCAGTAATTAAATTAAAAATTCTTTTTTTTGCATCTAATCCTTTCTGTTTGTTTTCTTCACATTTGCTTTTAGTTTCGCAAGTGTCAATATTATTTAATCGAACAATAAGTTTATAATAATCATTTTTAAAATTAATAATAACTTTGATTGTATCACCGTCAGTAATATCAATAACACGACACATGCAATTTAAGCCATCAAAATTAAAAGCTTTAGTATTTTTATCATTTTGAAATTCCATATTTATAATTATATATGATAATATTCTTTAAATCCACCATTAATATAATTAGTATAATAATTTTGGAATGCTTCTCTGTTTGTAAATGATTGCGGTTGAGCAAGATTACTAGCAGCCCCAGGAAGAGAAGCAGGAGCAGCACTTGCAAGAGAAGTACCAGGAAGAGAAGCAGGTGGAACAAGATTGCTACCAGCTCCGGCTCCAGGAAGAGAAGCAGGAGCAGCACCAGAACCAGAACCAGGAAGAGAAGCAGGTGGAGCACTTGCAAGAGAAGTACCAGCCCCAGGAAGAGAAGCAGGTGGAACAAGATTGCTACCAGCACCAGGAAGAGAAGCAGGAGCAGCACTTGCAAGAGAAGTACCAGAAGCAGGAGGAACAAGATTGCTATTAATTCCAGCAGTTACAAGAGAAGTTGTTAAAGGTCTTAGTCCAAGATTACTGGTAGAAACAATTGCGGCAGTGGTAGTTGGAATAAATATTGGTTGTTCATATCCGTCAGGTCCATATCTTTGAAAGTTATTCATTATTTTTATGTTTGGCATATTATTAACACCGCCACTATCTCTATAAGTTGCACTGCGAACAAAACGAGAATTATTTTTATTTTCAATAATCATATTAATATAATCATTAATTAAATTATCTTCATTTTGTGGATTAGTTTCAATTGATGTTTGAGTATTTTCAAAATTTGTGGTTAAAAAACGAGATGCCATATTCTATAGATTATATTATAATTTATTTTAATTTATTAATTTCGTCCTGCTCCCGCATATTCAGATACATTTAATAATATATTTGCTCCTTGTTCATAAGTTAATGATGGTCGAGATGGTCCATCTTGTGAAGGGATAGCAGCAGCGGACATAGGAATAGTTGATCCAGCTCCATATCTTTGAAAATTATTATAAATTTCAATTTCTAATGGATTTTTTAGCATATTTGCCAAACTGCCACTTCCATCATCATTTACAATTGCACCACCATTATAATAATTATTTATTTTTTCGACTAAATCTATATATTCATTAATAATATATTCTTTATCTTCGGGTGTTTCGGCGATCAGATCCCTTGCTCTTTTATATGCATTAATTAATCTTTGATCAGGCATTATCTATTATTATAACATTTTTTTTTGTAATTCAGTTAAATACAATCCGGGGAAATCATCAACACCTCCTAATAATCTATCTGACATAGATGCACTTCTGTTTATTGTTGGTGAATATAGTGATGTTGAAAATGATAATAATTCACCAGTTTTAACATAATTATCGAGGGCATTAGAAACAAGGTTCATTTCAGTGTCAGTTAAATGACTATCCCAAATGAGAATATAGCTTAACGCCCAATCACTATTTTGAGATGGGTCTGAATTTTTATTTATATTGATAGTTAAAATATTAGGTAATTTTTGACTTTTAGCATAGTCAGGATTAATAATTAGATCATAATTATTATTATTTATGAGAACATTATTATAAGAATTGCTATTTTTAGCACAAGTAACAACCCATGAAGTTAATGGAGCTGTAGTTGGGGCATATTTAGCAAATTCGAAACCATCATATTCAACGACACCTATTTTATTTTTATAATGACCGTGATAAAATTGGCGAGAATTGTCGAATGCTTGAAGAATTTTATTATTATTTTTATTACTATTATATCTAGTTACAGAGCAAATTGTAAAATTTGAATTAATAGAATTTACAGGAAATTTAATATAACTATCCATTTCTCCAAATATATATCTAAATTTCTCTCCCATACCAGTTTTAATATTTGCCATATCAGTGACATTTTTTGAGGCGTCTCCTGTCAAATTGGGCAATATATTTGAAGTGCTATTATAAGAGCCGGCGTGATAAATAGCCCATGGTTTTTTAACATTAAGAGGAGTATTTGTAAATGGAATTTGTCTTATAATTCTATCTACACAAGAATTAAGATTTCTTGGATGATTTCTATATAAGATAAAATCATCTTCAGCAGGATTTTTTAGATATGCAACTAATGATTTATAGACATCCATTAACATGTTATTCGAAATTGAATTATTCCATACAAATAAATGAGATAATGCCCAATCACTATTAAAAGACGGGGTTCCAGATTTATTTATATTTAAATTACCAATAACAGCAGGAATGTCAGTATAACTATAAAAATTATAATTTGTGTAATCATTGCCAATATATGCAAGTCCCATTTTTTGATCTTCAAGAATGCTATTATAAGATATGCAAGTGATAACCCATTCAGAATTTAAATTATTTTTTGAGGTAAAACTATTAGTAGTAGTGGAATTAGCAAATTCTACAATTCCACCGACACCATTATTATGACCAAATGATGAAACTTTATTATTAGGATTAACAACATTTACAATTTTATTTTTATTGCTTCCATTATATTTAGAAACAGTGCAAATTGTATATTTAGGATATCTAATGATATCGGGAAAATTTATAAAACTATTAACGCCACCATAGATATAAGGAATAATTTTTCCATTTACATATTCCTGATTAAAAAGAACATTATTTATATTAGTATTATCAACATCATAAGATGCATCATTAATTGATCTAATTTTAGTAACTTGATTTCTCAATCTGCATACATCAAATGCACGATAACCAGTTATAAAATTAGCGTTATTAAATAAACTGTCCATGCTTCTAATTAAATAAAAATATAGTTTTTTTATATACTTCTAGCTGGTCTATTTTCATTAGATGTATTAGTATCTAAATATCTGGGGAAATTTTCAAAAACAACAGTGCAACTATCATAAGTTTGTTTATCAATTGTGTTAATTGTTGTAAAAGTTGCCTTATAATCAAGTTTATTATTATTGGCATAATTTTTACGGCATACATCAAACATTTTACATTCTCTGGTATTTGCATTAATACCATCGTCACCATCGCATTTACACCATAAATAAGATTGATCTGCAGTATTTGTGCTTGTTAATGGAATATTTACGACATCTTGAGTAAATGAACTCATTTCAGGGCTTGGCATTTTATTTACCAAAGTGCAAATACTGCTTCTAGCGGTTTGAGCCTGACTATTTAAAAGTTGATTATTTAAATTAATAACGTTATTGCTGGGTGTCGTAATTACTGCTTCTTTTCCTGCCAAAATCGTTTCAAGATTTGCAGCTCTTAATAATAGAGCATCTTCTGCCGCCTTTTCTTCAGCAGTTCTTATTCTAGTGCCCGTAGCTGTAGTGCCTGCCGCTGTAGTTCCTGCAGCTGTAGTTCCCGCAACCGTAGTGCCTGCAGCCGTAGTGCCTGCAGCTGTAGTGCCTGCTGCTGTAGTGCCCGCAGCTGTAGTGCCCGCAGCTGTAGTGCCCGCAGCCGTAGTGCCTGCAGCCGGAGTTGTTAGAACAGCTGAACCAGATGCGGGCGCTACAGTTCCTGCCGTAGGTGGTGGAGAAGCGGGCGTAGTATCTTTGACAACGGGTGTTGAAGGAAGAGGTGCATTTATTTGTTGTCTTAATAGATTGAGGGCATTTTGTGTTTCTTCTTGAATTAATAAAGAATTTGCATTTTGAACTTTAATTTTATCATCAACATTTAAAGTTGATATATCAAAAAGTAGGGGTTCTCCTGTAGATAGATAATTGAGTAAATTATCAGATATAATTTTTAAGGCAGTGTTGCTTAAAGCAGTATCCCAAATTATAATATAACTTAATGCAAAATCTGAACTTTCTGAAATAATATTTGGGCTATCAATTTTATTTATAGATAATTGTAATGTTCCGATACCACCAGATCTAATACCAGAAGCAACACCATTAATATAAACATTGTTTGGCGCAGATCCGCCAGTAGTAGCACAAGTTACGACCCAATCATTAATGCCTCCAGCAATTTGAAGAGTATTATCTACCATATATTCACTGTTATGAAATACAACACCTCTTTTTCCAGATTGATGTCCATGTATCCAGTCATTTTCCGGTGTAGCATTTCTAGCGGTTAATATCCTTTTATTATTTGTGCCTCCTGTATATCTAGTAATAGAACAAATAGTAGAATTATATGGAATACTATTTGGAGCCCAATCAATAACAGTAGATGTATTTCCAGAAATATAATTAATATTATTTGCTGCAGCTCCAAATCCTCCTGCAGAAGCTTTAATAATAGGACCAGTAATAACAGCATCACGGTTACTACGATTAAAAAGATCTAATAACTTATTATTATCTTCTGAAACATTGCCTGCAAAATATGCGCCCCATGGTTTAAATGTTTGAACAATTGCTATGAAATTAACTAATGAAGATGTTTTTGAAGCAGGAACAGGAACATTTTGAGATGTTAATGTTTGTGTGCCGCTGACAGTAGTGAGAACAGGAGCTAAATTAGAACCAGGAGAAGACGAAGATAAAAGAGAACTGGCAATAGAACTAGGTGAAACAACAGCACCAGGAACAGGAGGTTCAATAGGTTGTGATCCGGGTGCTACAGAAGCATCATTAGAAGCTGGAAGAATTGGTGCAGAAAACTGTACACCAGGTGTTTTTAACTCCGTTCTTAATGAATCAACAATTGCTGTATATCTAGGATCAGGGGCTACAAATGTTTCAATATTTTTATTATAATAAAGATAAAAAACACCTATTGAAATAATTATTATAAGGATAAGAATAACTATGAGTTTCATCATTTTCTATATATTAGAAAAATAAAAATTGTTAAAAAAGTATTTAAAAATAAAAAATTAAATTCTTAAATAATGAAAAATGTTTTAATAACAGGAGGATATGGATTTATAGCTTCTAATTTATTGGTATATTTAGTTAGAAAATATAAAAACATCAATTTTTATAATTATGACAAATTAATTTATTGTTCAAATAAAGATAATGTTAAGGAGATCGAGAATGAAGAGAATTATAAAGCAACTGTTAATGAACTTCAGAATAAAAGATGTTTATTAGATTATCTTCAAAAAAATAATATAGAAACGATTATGCATTTTGCAGCTCAAACTCACGTTGAATATAGTTTTGAAAATTCTTTGGATTATACAAATGATAATATTTATGGAACTCATATTTTATTGGAATGTTGTCGTATTTATGGGAAAATAGAAAAATTTATTCATATAAGCACCGATGAAGTTTATGGCGAATCGTTGTTAGACGATGATTTAAAGAAAGATGAAAATAGTATTTTATATCCTACAAATCCATATGCGGCAACAAAAGCGGCAGCAGAAATGCTTGTTATCTCTTATTATAAATCATTCAAACTTCCAATAATAATAATAAGAAGCAATAATATTTATGGACCAAAACAATATATTGATAAAGTAATTCCAAAATTCATAACTCAATTATTAAATAATGAGAAATGTACATTGCAAGGAGATGGCGAAAATGTGCGTTCCTTCTTATATATAGATGATATGGTTAATTGTCTTGAATTAATCTTATTAAATGGAAAAATAGGCGAGATTTATAATATAGGATTAGGGGAAGAGATATCAATCAAAAATTTAGCAAAGAAATTAATAAAGATGATTAAGAATGAGAATGAGAATGAGAATGATGACAAATATCTGACATATATAAAGGATAGAGAATTTAACGATAAGAGATATTATATATCAGATGAAAAGATTAAATTATTGGGATGGGAAAGGAAAATAGATTTGGATGAAGGATTATATAAAACTTTTAAATGGTTTTTAAATAGATAATGAAGATTTTTTTAATATTGCCTACTCAATTATTTGAGACAAATAATTATCTAAAAGATATGGATCGAATAATTATGGTAGAAGATTTTTTAACAAATCAGCACAAACAAAAACTTGTACTTCACAGAGCATCAATGAAATATTATTATAATAAATTAAAGACAAAATATAAAAATAAGAAAATTGAATATATAAATTATAATAAAATCAATTATTCAAAATTATTATCAGGTGAAAATGAGATTTATATGTTTGATCCAATTGACAATCCTATAATTGAAAAACTTTCAAAATTTAAGATAACTATATTAGATACTCCGGCATTTATAGAAACTCGAAAAGATTTAGAAGAATATAGAAATAAATTTACAAATAAAAAGAATTATTATCATGATAGAAGTTTTTATAGATGGATGAGAAAAAAACTAAACTTATTAATAGATCCTAAAGGAAATCCAGTAGGAGACAAATGGAGTTTTGATAAAGAAAATAGAAATCCTTTTGATAAGAATTATAAGGAAGATAAGATAAAGACATATTCAAATGATTATTTAAAAGAGGCAAAAGAATATGTGAATAAGAATTTCAAAAATAATTTTGGAAATATTGATAAATTCTATTATCCAATTTCATATGAAGAAACGATGGAACATTTAAAAGAATTTATAATGAAGAAATTTGAGACATTTGGAAAATATCAAGATGCCATTTCTAAAAAAGTTGTTTTCGGTTCTCATTCAGTCTTATCGCCAATGTTGAATATTGGTTTAATCACACCAGCAATTATTATAAATGAAGTTATGAATTATTATCATCATAATCCTAAAAATCTTGTTTCTGTAGAAGCATTTATAAGACAGCTCATTGGATGGCGAAGTTACACAAGATTTATATATATCTATCACGGAAAAGAGATGATGAAAATGAATTATTTAAATCATAAATATAAACTTCCTAAATCTTGGTATAATGGAAGCAATGACAATAATAATGATGAAATAACGATAATAAAAGATATGATTGAAAAGGCTAGAGAATATGGATATTTGCATCATATTGAGAGATTAATGGTGATGGGCAATTTTGCACTATTATTGCAGACAGATCCAAATGATATTTATGAATGGTTTATGATTTGTTTTGTGGATGCATATGAATGGGTTATGGTTCCAAATGTTTATGGGATGTCTCAATATTCCCTAACAACTATGAGCATGATGACAAGACCATATATATCATCATCAAATTATATCAAAAAGATGAGTGATTATAAGAATGAGAAGTGGTTTAATTTATGGGACGCCTTATATTGGTATTTTCTGATGACACACAAAGAAACATTAAATAAGATTTATGCATTAAAAGCACAAATCAATTTAATAAAAAGAATGGATAAAGAGAAGATTGATAATTATATAAAAACTGCAAAAAAAATTTTAATTCTATAAATATAATAAATAATAGAATGAAATTTTTAATAATTTTTATGCCAATCATTATTGGCTTTTTAATTGGCTTTTTCAGTAAGCCTGATGGCTGGTATAAGCAACTTAAGAAACCAGAGTTAATGCCTCCTGGTTATGTATTCTCAATTGCATGGACTATATTATATATATTAATTGGTGTATCTTATTATTTAGCACTAAAAAATAAGAAGTTTGTTTATTGGATTATACCATTATTACATTTAATGATAAATTTCATGTATACTCCGGTAATGTTTGGATTTCATAGAATTCTCGAATCGGCTGTTATTGTATTATTGGCATTAATAACATTAATGGGGGTAATGGCTTTATTCTATTCTTACAAGAAATATATTTCGGTTTATTTATTAATTCCTTATTTATTATGGTTAATTTTTGCTAATTATTTAGCATGGTCTGTTTATGATCTAAATAAAATCCAATGATATATATAAAGAAGAGTTTTAAGATTTAAGAATGCGAAGTATAATGAAACATTCAAATGAAAAAAGAACACCCACCCCCGAAAAACGATTATCCATAAGTCCGATATTGACTTATTATCACTATTATAATGATAGTGATGAGATTAAGAATGATAAAGAAGACTTAATAAAAACAAAACGATATTTAAAAAGACAAATGCCAATATTAAATTCAAAAAATGATATAGAATTTGAATATTATTAATAAAACTATTTTAGAAATAATCGCGACGCTTTTTCATTACTCATCTTAATCTTAGCATCGGTTTGTTTAATTCTTTCTAATCTCTCATATTCTTCTCTTTCTTCTCTGTTTTTCTTCAATTCAAAATATTTTTTTTCTTTATCGGTTAAAGCTTTATTAAACTTCGAATTGCGATATAATTGATATTCTTCCACATCTTTAAAATTTTTAATTGAACAGCTTTCCTCATCAACAAGACGAGTATTTGAATGTGCAATTTTATAATCAGAATAAATAAGATTATTTTTTCCACTTTTTTCAACACTACTGCTATAATCATCTGGCTTTTTGCCACCAATTTCAGTATAATTTATGCTCTTAGCTAAAACCATGGGTTCAGGGTCTTTATATTTAATTATTTCATTTCTAGGCGGCGCTGGAGTATGTTTCATGAAAATAGAATTGAAAGATTGATTATCAAATTTCTTTGATGAAAATAGATTGGTATTTATATCAGATAAATCCTCTCTATTTTTAGAACTTTCAGTCATCATATCACCATAACCAAAATCATGTTCTTCATCTTCAACCCGGCACATATCAAATTTCTTATTAAATTTTTCATTAAAACTATCGCCAGTAATTGCTGAAGAAGGTTCAGAACCATAATCATTTGTTTCATTTGAATAATAATCCTTTGCTTGTTTTTTCAATTCCAAAAAAGTTTTATTGGCATTTCTGGATTTATATTCTTCTGCTAGCAATTTAAAACATTCGGTGACAAATTCAAAAATAAGTTTATTGCCACCTTCTTTGTCTGGATGAGTTAATAATGCAGTTGCTTTATACGCATATTTGAGTTGTTCAAATGTAAAATTTTTTGGAATTTCTAAAACTTCATATGGATCTAATAATTCTAAATTAATTTTAGAAAAATCATAATTTTTATTTTTTTTAACGACAGCTTTATAATATTGTTGATATGTATATTGTCTGGCTGAATTAGTATTCCCCATTATTATCATTATAATACAAAATATAATGATTTAGAAGAACTCATTAATTTTTAAAATAGAGATTGTCGGCAATTTGGGCAACGTCTATTTCCTCTATATCGAATGAATTTATTAAAACATTTTTTATGAAAACAGTGATTACAATTTGTTAAATGAATTTCATTTTTATTATTGATTTGATCCAAACATATGCTACATTCTTTTTCTTCCGTCAAAATAGAATTAATCATTTCATTTAAATTATATTGAGTATGAATTTTATTATATAATAGACTGCATAAATAAGGATATGCGAGTTCTCTGTAAAAGATTTCTTCGCTAGTAATATCAACTCGTCCGTTCGTCTTTTTAATAGCTTGAAAAATGCTGCTTTTAGAATGAGCATAAATAATAGTATTACAATAGCTAATATCATACGTTTCAATTATTTCAGCGGCTTTTATACATGCTGCATTCTCCATTAAAGTGTTTAATGCATTATTATTATTAATATTTTCCATAGTATTTTTAATTTTAGTTATAATAACATCAATATCTTTTGTTTTACAACCTTTAATTCTAATAGTCGCCATCATTTTTAGTTTGACAACAAAAATAAAAATAATAATCATTTTTTATAAATCATCAATAGTGAATGTAAATCATCACCTGATGAAATAGATTGAGCTATAAACCCATAATATTCAGCTATGCTAATCATAGAAATATTATTTGGAGTTGTCATTAATGAAATAATGACATTCGAAGATTGTCGAATAGCATATTCAAATAATACTTTTCCCAATTTCTTATTTCTATGTTGAGGATTAATGAAGATTTCTTGAATATAATATGTATTAAGTTCTTCATCAGGGCTGAAATCAGTTTTAAATTTTCTATTTTCATTGATAACAACATAACCTTCGATTTTATTATCAATAAATAATCCAAAGATAGAATTATGAGTTATCTTTTCAGGATTTTCTGGGAAAATATCAAATATTTCAAAGAAATTTATGAATAATTTTGATACTTCTATCATATCATCATCATCTAACATGCGAATATAGATATTATCACTAACATAATGAAAACTATTTTTAACTTTCATTTGAAATGTCTCTTTTTCTTTTTTATGAATTTTATTTAAATCATTATTTTTAATTCTTTCATAATTTTGAATGATAATATCAATGTCATTATTATGAAATCCATTTTCAATGATGTTAATATAACCTAAAATGTCAGTTGCTCCAAATCTATTTATGACTTTATTATAAGCAACATTCAAAGAAACTTTTTTAACATTTTTTTTCCAAAATTCAATATTATCAACAGTAACTTTAATATTTGTTAGCATACAATTAAAACAAGACATTAATAAAAATAATAAAAATAACTTAAAATCATTTTTTTTAGATTATTCAAATAATTTGAATGACAAAAATAATTTTATCATTTTCTAATTCAAATTCAATCAAATCGGAACGCGGCAATTTGGGCAAGTAGGGATAGCCTTTATGGCTTTCCACTTTAGCAAGCAGTTTCGATGAAAGCAGTGATTGCATCTAGTAACCGACATTAATCGAGTATTTTCGATATTTGACATGCAGATGCTGCATTCTGTAGGTTCCGTAAGAAGAATTGCTGGTATCATCATAAACTCGTACATATTCTTGATTTTATTATAAACAATATCAAAGACATATGCATAGACGATTTGCCGGTAAAAGTTGATTTCGCTTGAATAGTCGATAGGTCCTTGAATTCTTTTGATCGCATTAAAGATGCTATTTTTCGAATGGCTGTTGATAATTGTCTTGCAATATTGAAGACTATAACTTGCAATAAGTTCTTTAGACTTAATGTTCGTATGATTAATAATCGCTGCTTCAATGTCAAGAGAAGTATTAATCTTTTTGCAATAGTTAATATAAGATACAATGTGAGTAATATCCTTGGTCAAACATCCATTCAATTTGATATCAGTAGTCATGCTACTAAGAATTCAATCTTATGAAAAAAATTTAAAATTATAATTTTCATTTTTTTGAAAAAATAGTTAAAAATTTATCCAAAACCTATATAATGTGAGAAGGTTGATTTAATACCGAAAAAATAATGAAGAATTGTGCCTAATCCAAGAATGGCAATGGAGATATAAATGAAAGATATTATATATTGAAGAATGCTTCTTTTATAATTAACCTTAGCTCTAAACCACATATAAGAATGTAGAATAATGATTGCTATAAAAGTAACAATATAATCAAATATAGCTAAATTGAAAATTCTATATTTTCGTAAATTTAGCATATATATAAATATATATAATAAATAATTAAATAAACAAAATTTGATGACCCATAAATTATATGATATTTTGGAGGTAAATAAAAATGCCTCTTTGGAAGATATAAAAAAGAATTATAAAAAATTGGCGGTTCAATTTCACCCTGATAAAAATAAAGAGAATAAGGAAGAAGCAGAGTTAAAATTTAAGGATATTTCAAATGCCTATTCCATATTATCCAATCCAGAAACTAGACAGAAATATGACATGTTAGGTGACGAAAATTATAATGGTTCCGGTGATAGCGGTGGTCCTCAACATGAAGCAGCAAATATGGATGATTTATTCCAGCATTTATTTGGCGGAGCTAGACGAGGACATCAACAACATGGATTTAATCCATTTGGAGATTTCGAATTTGGCGGTGGTGGTCGTGGTCATCAAAATAGAAATTGTAACAATGTTATTAAACAGTATAACATAACATTGGAAGATATATATAATGGTATAACAAAACCAATTAAAGTAATAATAAAGAAACATTGTTTGAAATGTTTTGTTACTTGTAATGTTTGCAATGGTGCTGGAACAAAACAACAAATTATTCAAATGGGTCCAATGGTGCAAATCTTAAATACTCCATGTAATCGCTGCAACGGCAGTAAGATTATTAATAAGAATAATAAGGAATGTAAGGAATGCAAGGGATGTGGAACATATGACACAGAACATAATGCATTTTTGAATATGCCAAAAGGATTTGATAGTGATCATACAATATTTGAGGGACTTGGAGAGCAACCACAAGTTGCAGGATACAAAGCAGGAAATTTAATATATGAATTTAAATTGCAGCCTCATGCACAATTTACAAAATCTGGAAATGATCTTTATTATAAACAGTCAATAACATTGACGGATAGTATTATAGGAAAATTAATAGTTATCGATTATTTTGGAGAACAGATAAAAATAAATACAAATCAATTTGGGGTAATCAATCCATCTAAACAATACATCTTAAAAAATCGCGGATTGCCTATTTATAATACGGCAAAAAAAGGAAACATGGTAATCGAATTTAATGTCACATATCCACATTTAAATAATGGGGAACTGGAAAATTTAACAGCTGCTTTAAATAAAGCCTTTTCATATTAGGAAT
>Ga0315907_10001142_pt1 | contig 36457 bp, 32 predicted proteins | sample LakEriMetagenome_3_FD_203525 | JGI IMG/M metagenome (GOLD analysis project Ga0315907, IMG submission 203525) | Freshwater fungal communities from buoy surface, Lake Erie, Ohio, United States - Buoy 12 MA123 | ecosystem: Environmental > Aquatic > Freshwater > Lake > Lake biofilm | place: USA...
GCACGTCTGGCACGGCCGGAGCTGATCCCGGTTGGGATTTGATCAACGGCAGCGGCACGCTCAATATCACCGCATTGGCTGAATTGGGTTTCAATATCAACGTCACCTCACTTACCCTTGGTAACGCCTCAGGTGCGGTTTCTGACTTCGACCAGAGTCTCAGCTACAATTGGTTGATCGCGGATTTTGCGGCAGTGAGCGGTTTCTCGTCAGATAAATTCACGGTTAACACCGGCTCCTTCACCAATTCGTTCACAGGTAACTTTGGCGTGGCGCTTGGTAACTCGGGCACGATCGGTGGAGACAATACCCAAATCTGGCTGACCTACACCGCCATCCCAGAACCAAAAACCGCCTTGTTAGGAGTTCTTGGTGTGTTGCTGCTGTTGCGTCGGAGACGCAACTGAATGGTGAAGGATGTATAGTGAATAGTGAACGCCAAGCGAGTGTTAACGAGCTATTCAATTAAGGCTGATACGCCTAAGCGAATGCGGAAAGGATTTGACACGGACTCGTTTTTCTTAGGAAAAAAGCAACCAAAGAAAATGGACCGCGCGACTCCAGTCGCGCCCTGATCAACTGCGCGAGTGGACTCACGCGGTCCAAAAGACCTACCATCCTTAGCTCTTGCATAATTTCTTGTATTTCCCGAACCTCCCGCGAGTTGATGTCTGAGGCTGAATATCAAGAGACGCTTTTATTAGTCGATCCCGATCTGGATTTTCTGGATTGGGCGACCAAGCATTTGGCTGCCAAAGATTTGAGGATTTTGCGCTGCGATGATGCTGGGAAGGCGATCAAAGTCATCGAAAAGACCCAGGTCAGCGTCGTGGTTTCGGCAATCTCCTTGCAGCCGTTTGACGGGTTGGAGTTGTTGGGGCGGATCCGTGTGCAGAGTCCGGATACGTTGGTGATTTTGACGGCTGGATTCCCGACAACGGGTCAGATCATTGAGGCGACGCAAAAAGGTGCGCACGATGTGTTGCGTAAAGAGTCGCTATCGTTCGAGTTGCGGCCGGTTGTGGAATCGGCCTTGCAGACGGTGGAGGATAGGCGTGGGGTGATTGAACCTTCTGCGGAGTTGCCGAGCCAGGATGGGCGGGTGAAAATCATCGGTGCTTCGCGGGCGTTGCAGGATGTTTTTAAATTGGTGGGACGCGTCGCGAGATCCGATGCGCCGGTTTTGATTTCGGGTGAGAGCGGAACAGGAAAAGAGTTGGTTGCGAAAGCGGTGCATGAATACAGCCCGCGTCGTCAGCGGGAAATGATCACGATCAACTGCGGTGCGATTCCTGAAAATTTGTTAGAGAGTGAATTATTCGGCCATGAAAAAGGTTCGTTCACCGGTGCGATCGCGAAGCGGGCGGGTCGATTTGAACAAGCGGATGGTGGAACGTTGTTTCTCGATGAGATCGGCGATATGCCTTTGTCGATTCAGGTGAAATTGTTGCGGGTGTTGCAGGATGGGACGTTTTCCCGTGTGGGTGCGAATGAAACTCTGAAAACCGATGTTAGAATTGTTGCGGCGACGCATAAGAACCTAGCGGCGGAGGTTTCTGCGGGACGTTTCCGAGAAGATTTGTTTTACCGGCTCAATGTAGTGGAGTTGCGCATTCCGCCATTGCGTGAGCGACCAGAGGATATTCCGTTGTTGGCGGAATACTTTTTACAACGGATCACGAGAAAAAACGGGATGGCACGGATACGGATTTCTGCGGAGGCATCGGCATCTTTATCCAGCCATCATTGGCCAGGAAACGTGCGTGAGTTGGAAAACACCATGGCGCGTGCGTGTGCGTTGGCGTCGTCGCAAGTTTTGTTGCCTGCTGATATTCCACTCGCTTCGGCACCCGAGAAATCATCGGTGTTGGCACAGAGCTTGGATCACATCATCAACTCCGCACCATCCGATACCCCGATGTTGGAATGGTTTTCCAAACAACTTGTCGGTCGCTTGTTAGATCTAAATGGAGGTGATTTGAAAGATGCTTCCGTAGTGCTCGGAGTTGAGTTGGCGGAGATGAAGCGTATCCTTGCGAAGAGGTAGGGTGGGGTCGAGTAGCCTCGCTCGACTGTGGATTTATTCAATGAGGGATAGGGAGAAAGGTGGGAACCACGGATGAACACGGATGGACGCAGATGAAGACTGGAAAATTTATGTTTAAAACTAGGAAACTAGATGAGCGGCGAGACGCCGCTTGCACGGCCTGCCGCGGGACGCGGCAGCTACATTTATTGAATGAGGGATAGGGAGAAAAGTGGGAACCACGGATGAACACGGATGGACGCAGATGAAGACTGGAAAATTTATGTTTAAAACTAGGAAACTAGATGAGCGGCGAGACGCCGCTTGCACGGCCTGCCGCGGGACGCGGTAACTACAAAAAAACCGGCGCTCTCGATCGAGAGCGCCGGAGATGATTAAGAACTATTGGCATGACGGTTGAAAACCGCCGCCACGTTATCTCAAGAACGCTTCGTGCAAACCGCCGTCGACGGTAATGACTTGGCCGGTGGTTTTGCTGAGGCGTTTGGTGACGAGGAGGAAGTAGGCTTCAGCTTGGTCGGCTGGAGTGATAGGGGATTTGGTGAGGGTGCGATCGGCGTAGAATTGCGCGAGCTTGTTCACCAATGACTCCGTTGCTTCATCCTCGGTGAAGGGGATGTCGTATTTCGCTAGTGAGCCAATGACTCGATCACGTGGGAACATGGCGGAGCCAGAAACCACGGTGGCTGGGGCGACACCGTTGACGCGAACGAGCGGAGCGAGCTCAATGGCGAGTTCGCGGACGAGGTGGTTCGCTGCTGCTTTCGAGGTGTCATAGGCGAGGGAGCCTTTTTTCGCCACGGCAGCGTTGGCTGAGGTGGTGAGGACGAGGTTTCCTTGGAGACCTTGCTCTTTCCATGTTTTGTAAGCTTCATCGGCTACGAAGTAGGAGCCAGTGACGTTGATCGCAAAGGTGAGTCCCCACTTGTCATCTGGAATGTGGCCTGTGGTGTCGGATGGAACGAAAATGCCTGCGGTGATACAGATATGATCAAATCCACCATAGGCGAGCGCGACTTGATCTAGCATTGTACGGATGCCAGCACGATCGGTGATGTTACCTTGAAGAGCGATGGCTGGGCCGCTGTTAGAAATTCCCGAGCCAGCGACACCGATACCGATGCCGTATTTGTCGGTAATTTCCTTGGCGGTTGCCTGAGCGGCCTCAAGGTTCATATCGACGCAAACGATGTGCGCGCCCTCTTTGACGAGGCGGTGAGCGGTTTCTTTGCCGATGCCAGAACCTGCGCCAACGACGATAACGATTTGGCGCTCTAGTTCTTTTTCAGCAGGCATGCGCTGAAGCTTGGCTTCTTCTAACAGCCAGTATTCGATATCGAATGCTTCTTGTTGCGGAAGGGAAATGTAGGTATCGATTGCTTCGGCGCCACGCATGACTTCGACGGCGCAGTTGTAGAATTCTGCGGTGACACGGGATTCGGATTTGTCCTTACCCCATGAGATCATGCCGAGGCCAGGAATGAGGACAACCGTTGGGTTCGGGTCGCGCATTGCGGGGGAGTTAGCGTGTTTGCAGGTCTCGTAATATTTTGCGTAGTCTTGGCGGTAAGAAACGAGACCAGCAGCGAGTTTTTGCTTGAGTGCAGCGAGGTCTTCGGTTTGCGGATTCCAAGCGACATAGAGAGGCTTGATCTTGGTGCGGAGGAAATGGTCTGGGCAAGAAGTGCCGAGCTCGGCGAGGCGTGGTGCATCGGCGGAGTTGACGAAGCGGAGGATTTTATCGTCGTCTTGGATCGTTCCGACGAAACGTTTCTGTTGGCAAACTTGGCCGCGCAGCCATGGGAGAATTTTTGCAAAGGTATCGCGGCGTTGCTCTTCGGGAAGTGTTTGATATTTCTGGCCACCGAAAGCTTTTGTATCGCCGCCTTTGGCTTGGTATTTGTCCTCAATGTATTGAGCGGCTTTGTCGATGAGACGAAGAGTTAGTTCGTAGCACCTCTTGTCGTCGTTGTCCCATGAGATAAAACCGTGCTGACCCATCATGATCGCTTGGGTGCCGGGATTTTTCTTTTCGATTTCCTGCATCGCGAGACCGAGCTCGAAGCCTGGGCGCATCCATGGCACGTATTCCATTTCACCACCGAAGATCTCTTTAGTTAGAGCTTGGCAGTTTTTGGAAGCGGCGATCGCGATGATTGCGTTCGGGTGCATGTGATCGACGTGTTTTCCAGAAAGGAAACTGTGCAGTGGGGTGTCGATGGAAGACGGGCGTGGGTTGAGATTGAAGGTGGTGTGGAAATACATACCAACCATTTCATCTTCGGCAGGGGTTTTGAGACCGTTGTTAGGTTTTGCTGCGTAAACCGACTGAAGGCCGATGAGTTTGTCCTGATAGAGAGAGGAGAAATTTTCGCGTTTGGAAGTGCGGAGATCACCGCCGGAGCCCTTGACCCAGAGTATTTCGGTTTGTTGGCCAGTGAGGGGATCGGTCTCCATGATTTTGGAGGAAGTGTTGCCGCCACCGGTGTTGGTGATGCGTTGGTCGGCTCCGAGAATGTTGGAGCGGTAGACGAGGCGGGCTACGGGATCGAGTTTAGCGGCATGGGCGTCGTCCCATGAGTAAGTAACGTGTTTGAATTCAGGCATGATATTTTATGGTTCTTGACAGCGCGTTCAATGAGGCTGAGAAACACAAAGAGCAAGAGAAAACCACAAAATCCCACATGCTAGCCATCGAACGCCAGAGAAGGATCCTTGAAAATGCCAGACGTGACGGTACGGTTAGGACGCAGGAACTGTCCGCAGCGCTTGGGGTTGCTGAGGAAACCGTGCGTCGGGACTTGGACACTCTAGCGAGACAGGGATTATTGAGGCGTACCTATGGTGGGGCGGCGGATCTTTCGATGGGATTTCTGGAATATTCTCAAAACGAGCGGGAAGGCCGGCAGGCGGAAGAGAAAACAGCGATCGCGAAAATCGCGGCCAAACAAATCAGAACCGATGAGACCATCTTGCTGGATGCGAGCTCTACGGCGCTTGAATTGGCGCGGCAGTTGCCAGAAGGTTTAAAACTTAGAGTGTTAACCTACTCGCATGGGGTGGTTGAGAAGCTTGCGATGCGGACCGATATCGAACTCATTCTATTGGGGGGAATCTACGAACCCAAAGGTAGGCGTTTCATGGGCATGCTCACCGAAATGGGAGCGAGAGCATTTCGTATCGACCGGTTCTTTTTTTCCGGAGACGGGTATGATTTTGAACTAGGTCTCGGCGAGCCGAATCCCGAGGAGTCACGCCTCAAAGCGACCGTGATGAGTCATGCAAAATGGCGATGCGCGTTGTTAGATCACACCAAGCTTGGCAAGGTTACGGATCATTTTTTTGTAAAGCCAGAGGAGTTGGATCTTCTGATTACGGATGGGCTTGAGGACGAATTCAGCAGGAAACTTGAATTTGCAGGGGTGAAGTATTTGACGTGCTAGGTGGAACATCACCAAGTGTTTTTCCACACTTTCAATAGCCTGTCATTCGACTTGTCTGCCATAGCTCATAGAGCGACGGCGCAAGTTTCAGGAATGGAGGTCGTGCTTTGTATCATTCAGAATAGACCTACTTCGCTTGGACCGTCGCTAAAGCTATGGTGGTCGAGAAGGCTAAGAAGGGCATTGCTGCGTTTCACTCTGGTCATGTGCAGCGAGCGTTCCACGGGCGTAAATTCGCCAGCTAGATCCCGCAGAAGCATTCTTCGATTCCTTCTTCTTTTAAGATGGCTTACCAGCCGAAGCCTTGGCGAAGGCTGGTGCGCGCTGCAGGGTTCGAACCTGCGACCCCATCCGTGTGAAGGATGTGCTCTACCACTGAGCTAAGCGCGCGTCTGTGGGGAAGGGAGAATGGAATGACTGGGAGTGATTTGGCAAGCCGATTTCCTGAATCATAACGAAGTCAACAAGAGGCGCGGTTTGTTAGAATGATGCAGTTAGCCGGATGCGTAGCTCTCCAGTATTATCTATCGAAGAGCGCGAACTTGAGTTCGGCTTCTGAGACGACTTCGCCGTTGACGAGGCAGCGGCAGGAGGTTTGGCCGATGTTGCCACGGACTTTCGTGGTGGTGGCTTCGGTGATGAGGGTGTCGCCAGGCATGACGGGTTTGCGCCATTTGACGTTATCTGCGGAGAGGAAGTAGCCGATTTTTCCGAGGTTCTCGGGTTTGCGCAGCATGAGGATGGATGAAACTTGTGCCATGCCTTCAAGTTGGAGCACGCCAGGCATGATGGGGTGACCTGGGAAGTGGCCCTGGAAAAACGGTTCGTTAATGGAAACGTTTTTCAAGCCAGTGCAGGAATTTTCCGCGAAGTCGATAACGCGGTCTACCATGAGGAAAGGGTAGCGATGCGGTAGGATGCGCATGACTTCGTTGACATCGAGAACGCTCTCGCCATCGGGGATGGTGATAGGAGTTGGAACCATGGCGCGCATGCGTTCGTATTCCTTTTTCAAGGTGGCCGCCATTTTAGTGTTAGGTCCGTGGCCGGGTTTGACGGCGATGACATGACCATGGATGCGTTTGCCGGAGAGCATGAGATCGCCGATGAGGTCGAGGGCTTTGTGGCGTGCGAATTCGTTAGAGAAACGGACGGGCTCTTTGGACATCACTTCGTTGCCGCGAATGACAACGGCGCTTTCGAGCGATCCACCTTTGATGAGGCCTTTTTCTAACAGAGGTTTGACGTCCTCGTAGTAAACGAAGGTGCGAGCTGCGGCGATTTCACGCTCGTAGGTTTCTGGGGTCACTTCGCAGGAGAAATATTGAGTGAAGCGTCCTTCGGGTCCGACGTTGGTGACGGAGACTTTGAAGGTTTTGCATGGGACAATAGTGATGATGGTGCCGTCGCCCATTTCTTGGTGGATGGGCTCGCGGATTTCCCAAACTTTGCGTTCAGCGGCTTGTGCTAGGATGCCAGCTTTTTTGATGAGCTCGACGAAGGGGCGGGAAGAACCGTCACCGATTGGAGGTTCGTTGGCGTCCATTTCGATGAGCGCGTTATCGATACCCATACCTGTCAGAGCGGAAATAACGTGCTCGACGGTGTGAACCTTTACCGAGCCTTCAGCTAGAGTGGTGGCACGCTCGACGGTTTGAACCTTATCGACATCGGCGTTAATGAAGGGCTGATCGGAAAGATCGACGCGGCGGAATTTGAAGCCGTGATTTTCTGGGGCTGGTTTGAGGGTGAGGGTGACTTTTTCTCCGGTGTGGAGAGAAGTTCCTTCGAGAGTGGCGGAGCTAGCGAGTGTTTGTTGGCGTGACATGGGAGAAGTTTGCTAGTTGGAAGTGTTCAGTGATCAGTGGAAGAGGTTTCTGGTTCTTCGGGGGTGGGGGGCTCTTGGATTTCTGTTAGATCAGTCTGATCTGACTGATTGGACGGATCCGACTGATCTTCTGCAACAGCTGCAGGTTCGGCTTTTTTCTTGGGAGCTTTTGGTTTTTTGGGTTCTGGGGGTTTGGCTGGTTCTTGGACCACCAAAGTATCATCCGTGTAGAGGAGGATATGGCCTTGTTGGAGGAGCCAGAAGAGGTCGGCGGCGTATTCGGCTGGAGGTGCGGTTGCACCTTCGGGGAGAACGGCTTTCCAGAGACCTTCGAGTTTCGCGGGAGAATTTTCGCGTATCCATTTCACCATTTCGCCGGGGCGAGGTGCGAGCACGGCATCGGGTGCGAGGGCGTGTGGGCGAGCGGGACCGGTGAAGAGTTTACCTTTGCGTTTGAAGACTGGCATGTGCTCGGCTTCGAGGGCTTTGCAGACGGCTGGGATCAGAATGGCTGCGTGTTTACGGATGTGGTTGTAGGTGCCTTTGAGGCGGACGAGTAAGCCCGGGGAAAGATTTTTTCCAGAAATCGATGCGGAGACGTTTGCTTTACGAACGGTTTTAAAAGCTTTGTCTAACAGTTCGGCTGCGATGGCGCGTTCGAATTCCGCGCGGTCGGTGAACCATTTGATATCGGAAGATTCTGCGGGCGTAGGGAGTTCCACGGGCGCGGGGGTTTCTTCTGATGCGGGATCCTCCTCGGTAGGCAGCGCTTCAGATATGGACGGCTCGGAGAGACCGTCCCTGCCTTCTTCGAGCGATCCGTCTGATCCGTCGGATTGGACAGATCCGTCGGATTCTTCTTCCGTAGGCGCGGGAGCTTCTTCGGCTAATGGTGCATCAGAGACTACTGGTGCTTGAGAAGTTGCTGGCTGTGATGAGTTCTCTTTGTTTTTAATGTCATCTGCTGTTAGAATTCTCCAACGGATTTGGAGTTTCATGGATTCCAGCCAGCCATTTACGGCTTCTTCAGAGCGCTCGGTGCGGATTTTTGCCATGTAGGATTCGAGCGGCATGTGGGAGAAGCGCTCGCGGTGGATACGGCGGATTTCTGATTGGTAGGCGTGGTAATTCGGTGGCCCTAACCATTCGCCGGAGATGCCGCATTTGGCGACGGATTGGAAATTCCCTTTCGGTGGATCGATCTCGACGGTGGATTCCTCGATAAATTGATTCCGCCATTCGGCTTTTAAGAAAAACTGGAGAGACTCCTCTTTTGTGAGGAAGATGGCTTCTTCCAATTTACAGCGGTAGAAGGGTGGTTTTTTTTCTGAAATTTCAAAATGGGCGCGGAAGCGCGCGCGCTCGGCGAGGATGATTTCAGCGACATCGAAGAGTGGGTAGACGCGGGCGACGTGGTGGATTTCTTTGCAGACGAGCTGGACCGCGGATTTATCTGGTAGGAGGGTGACGTTAACACCTTCAGCTGGGGCGATTTCTTCGCGAACGGGTTCGGGGCGTGGACCAGATTTTTCAAAGCGACGGTTACTTCCACCACCTTGGCGACGGTCATCGCGTCTGTCGCCTTGGCGAGTATCGCGTTGGTTGCGGCCGCCACGGTCATCTCGGTTGCGCGGGGTAAAATCGCTTTCCTTGGGTTCACGAAATTTCTTTTCCGTGCCTGAGGGTTTGGCGCGCGCCCAGGCGGGACCGAGAGCAAACTGGTCGAGAAGGCCTTCTAAAGGATGGTTTGGAGAGTCACTCACGGGCGGAAATTATGAAGTAGGTTGTGAAAAGACAAACAAGGTTTTGGGGATTCAGGCAGTTTTTGTCTGGAGATGCAAGACCTTGAGGTGGCGTTGGGTAGCTCCGTGGTGGGAAGAGAGGATTGCGGATGCGTTTTGGGTGAGTTTTTGTGAGAAGGATGGGTTGAGTGCGCGGCGGATGGCGGCAGAGATTTCCTCGCTGTTTCGGGCGATTAAGGCGGCTTCGGCGGCATGGAGGTGGCGAACGAGGGGCTGGAAATTTTCCATGTGAGGACCGAGGATGAGGGGTTTGTTGGCAAGGATGGCCTCGGCTGGGTTTTGTCCACCGGTGGAGAGAAAGGATTTTCCGATGATAACGGCATCGGCGTGCGCGGTCCAGGTCGCGAGCTCACCTGTGGTGTCGATCACGAAAACGGCGTTTTCGGGTTGGAGCGGAGTTTCAAAACTGGATCTCAGGGTAACGTGAAAGCCGGCTCGGTCGAGTGCTTGGGAGACTTCGTGGCGTCGCTCGGCGTGGCGGGGGACGATGACAGGAAGCGCATTGGGATCGGCATCGCGGATGGCGGAGGCGATGAGAGCTTCCTCGCCGGAGAATGTGGAAGCGGCGAGGATGATGGGTCGGCCTTTTCCAAATCTCTCTAACATTTCACGAAAGTCGGGACGCTGCTCGGGGATGGTGGAGGATTGTGGATCAAACTTGATACTACCTGTTAGATGGATGTTGTCTGAATGGATTCCGAGGTTTTCCCAGATGCTGCGATGTTCTTTTTCTTGGATACAAACACAGGAGAGTTTTGAAAAAAATGGGCGCAGGTATGAGGCAAAAAAATTAAACCGACGTGCAGAGCGTGGAGAGATGCGTGCGTTAGCAAGGGAAACGGGAATGTGTTTTTTTTCTGCGAAGCGGAGAAGATTGGGCCAAGTTTCGCCTTCGATGAGTACGATCTGCGAGGGTTCGAAGCGATTGAGGTAACTCTTGATCATCCAAGTGAAATCGAGAGGTGCGTAAGTGACTCGTAGGTCGGGAATGTTAGCGCCGGTAGCGGTTTGATGTCCGGTGGCGGTGCCAGTGGCTAGTACGAAGCGGGTGTCGGGATAAATGTTTTGCCATTCGCGTAGGAGTTTAATTGCGATGATGGTTTCACCTACACTTATGGCGTGAAGGTGAATGGCGTGGGAGGGTTCAAAGTCTGGTGGATCAAAGTAGAGTCCAATGCGTTCGTTGAGGGCGGTTCCAAATCCACCTCGGCGAAGCATTTTTACGACCCAGCCAGGGAAGGCGATGAGGAAAAGCAGCGGCAGGATCGCGCGGTAGATGAGGAGGGTGAATAAAGCTTTCATGCTAGAAAGAGAAATTGAACCGCAATTGGAGCGAAGCGGAAATGGACGAACTGATTGGTCGAAAATATTTCGTCAAATGGACGCAGATGGACGCAGATGATAGGAAGGGGATGAACTATCTGCATCTCAGTGGCTGGGTAAAGTTGGAATCGGTTCAATTCAACGCATCCGGAATCATTTTTGCCACTGAGTTTCATGCGTTGGGATGAGCGAAGATGAGGATGGCGCTGCTGCCGTATTCGCGGCGATCGATGAGTTGGAAGTAGGGAAAGGTGGGTGTGGCTTGGTTTGAAGAAATTTCGGCGATCAAGTGTCCTTTGGGAGCGAGGCGTTCATGAAGGTTAGGTAGCGCCAGAAGTTTCGCAATAAGATCTGTATCGCCATAGCCTTTCCAATAGGGAGGATCGGCGAGGATGAGATCGTAGGTAGCGACATCGCGTTGGAGGAAAGAAAAAACATCGGCTTTGACCGTCCGTCCGCCATCGAGTTTGGCTTTTTTCAGGTTTTCATCGGTCACGGCGATAGCTTGGCGGTGTTCGTCCACAAACACGCAAGAGGCGGCGCCACGGCTGAGGGCTTCCAGTCCGAGCGCGCCGGAGCCGCAGAAAAGATCGAGGACGCGGGCATCGAAAATGGTTTCACCAAGAATGGAGTAAATTGCCTGCCGGACAAAATCCGTGGTCGGACGCGCAACGGCCGATGGGACTTTGATGGCCATGCGGCCGGCTTTTCCTGCGATGATTCTCACTGCGGTAAGTCTCAAATTTCAAAACTCAAATTTCAAGGAAGAACGGGAGGGGGATTCTTTTGCCGTGAATGAAGAGATTTAACCACGAATTACACGAAGGGCACGAATGGGGGAGGATATGGAAATTTTGACCACGGAATGCACGGAGTACACGGAATAAAGAAGAGATTCTTAATAACTGTATATGATTGAGCGACTGGATTATTAACTCCAGATTTCAATTTTTGTATCATTCCGTGTATTCTGTGTATTCTGTGGTTAATTATCTGCATTCCGTGGTTAAAATTTCTTGTCTGAGAGAATTTTTCTAAAAGGTTTTCAAGTTGGGGAAACGGTGTAAGGTGGCGGTGATGTCGATTGAACCCATGAAAGACGGATTGAGATCCTCCGTGAGGATTGATTTCTATGGAAACGTGCACAAGCGCCTACGTGGGACGGATGTGGAGAAACGTTATGCAACTGAGGTCGCGGTGTTGAAAGTGTTGGAGCAACGCGGTTGTCCTTATGTGCCTAAAGTTTTGGAAGAGCATCCCGAGGAGTTTTATTTTGTATCGACCAACTGCGGTCGACCCGCTCCGAACATCTCGAAGGAGAAGGCGGATTCGTTGTTTGAAGCGTTGGAGAAAGATTACGGTGTGCGGCATTTGGATGCGGAGCCGCGAAACATCACATACTCGGACAAGTTGGGTCGGTTCTGCATCATCGATTTCGAGCTTGCGGAAATTTTACCGGAACCACATCCCAAAGAACCCTCCTAGGCCGTGACGCAGAATCATATCATTCGTTGGGCAGTTTTTTCTGTTAGCGGAACGCGTAAGCCGCGTAACGACGATTCATGGATCGTTTTTTCTTCCAATCTCGATGGCGCGAAGGTGTTAGAAAATACCGGCGAGAGTTCGGTCACGAATCAGGACATGGTTTTCGCGATATCCGATGGGATGGGTGGAGGAAACGCAGGTGATCTCGCTTCGTCGTTAATTTTGGAGCGAATGGCCGTGGCAATCCCAGAAACATTCAAAGCGGCGGCTTCGGGGTTTTTTCCAGATTCGATCTCGCATTTGGAAAGCGCGTTGAAAGAAATACACCAACACATCAACGATGCAGGATCGAAGGCAGAGGATGTGAAAGGCATGGCGGCGACTTTGGCTATGGTCTGGTTCACGCCTGAGAATATGTATTTGGCGAATGTCGGGGATTCGCGGATTTATCTTTGCCGAAACGGAAAGACCGAGCAGCTGAGTAGAGATCACACTTATGCTTGGTCCGCTTGGAAAAGAGGGGAGATACAAGAAGTGCAGTATCGCTGTCATCCGCGCCGTGCTGCGTTGTATGAAATCGTGGGTGGCGGACACCTGAGCATTTCTCCATACTTCGCTGCGGTGCCTTATGAAAAAGGAGATAGATTTCTCGTCTGCTCAGATGGCCTCATTGATGGAGTATGGGAAAGACACATCGCAGAAGCCTTGCATGAATGCGCGACTCCGCAGGAAACGTCAGAGGTTTTGCTCAAGCGCGCGATTGATAATTCCGGTATCGATGACACGACGCTGGTGGTGATTGATGTGGGATAAAGACGGAAGACTTTGAGATACCAGACACAAGACTGCAAATAACTCCATCATGGACCGCGCGTCTCCAGACGCGCCCCAGAAAGGAACCGCGATTTTCAATCGCGATCTCGCAGGCGAATGATCACGGATTTTGCTCTAACTATTTGATTCCCGATACGCCGTCGCCTTTTGGCTACGATGGACAATTTGAAGCGAGCCTTTGATAAATCGCTACGCACGGGCAGGGACGCGTATCCCTAGGCGTCCATATCTTGCGGCGATTATTATGGGAAGGTCTCGATGGGGTATGGCGTGCCGTCAGATATGGACGTCTGAGGATAGACGTCCCTGCCTGAGACAGCTGCGGGACGCAGCTCGCACGGCCTGCGGCGAGACGCCGTAGCTACTCACGAAGCATTCAACAAACTTGGTAGGTATGTGCTGCGGATGATTTTGCTGCCACCAGTTTGAAGATAGGAATCGGCATCTACGCTTACGACTTTGAGGCCCATGTAGTAGGTTTCGTTCAGGGTCATGACGGACGCAGCGCCGAAGGCATCGGCTAGGTGGTCGCGGAGGAGTTTGGTCTCGGTGCGACCGAGGTAGAGAAAGGAAGGGGAAACCTCTGCGGTGGAGTTTTCTCGGATCAAACGGGCTACGGAGATTGCATCCCAGTTTTGAGCTGGCTTTACAGCTTCTGAGATATCTACTGAGAGGTTTGGTTTATTTAGGATCATTTTCATCGTGCAATTGGGGGTTAAGGCTTGATGGGTTTTTATGTCATTAGTTAGGTTTCCCTGAGCAATTTTCGTTCCTAATTACGACATTTGTTGCGGGATCTTTCGAAAACTAGTGATTTATTTTAAAATTGTTTGATGAGGACGGTTGACTCTTTTGGCGTGGGGTCGGAATAATTCGCCCCAGATCCACTCTCATTCACTTATTTATATGGAAAACGTCATCATCATCGGAACCGGCTGTGCCGGATACACAGCAGCCATTTACACCGCGCGCGCCAATTTGAATCCTTTAATGATTTCCGGCACGCAGCCTGGAGGTCAGCTGACAACCACGACCGAGGTTGAAAACTTCCCAGGATTTCCTGAGGGCATCATGGGGCCGGAGATGATGATGAACATGGAGAAGCAAGCGGTGAAATTTGGCACACGGATTCAGTATGCGACCGTGGAGTCGATTTCGAAAAATGCGGATGGCGCATTCAACGTGAATTTGAACGGAGAGACGCTGCAGGCGAAAAGCGTAATCATTGCGACAGGTGCGGCACCAAGGCATTTGGGTCTACCGAATGAAAAAGATTTGATTGGTCGTGGCCTAACATCATGCGCGACCTGCGATGGTGCGTTCTACCGCGATGTGCCAGTGGCGGTCATCGGTGGTGGCGACAGTGCCTGCGAAGAAGCAGGTTTCCTGACTCGTTTCGCGAGTAAGGTTTATTTGGTTCATCGTCGTGACGAGTTACGTGCTTCAAAAATCATGGCGGATCGTGCTCTGGAAAATCCAAAGATTCAGCCAGTTTGGAACAGCGGGGTGAGTGAATATCTCACGAACGAAAAAGGTGAGATGCGTGCGATCAAATTGAAAAACCTGGTCGATGGTTCGGAGAGCGAGTTGGAAGTCGACTGCGTTTTCGTAGCGATTGGTCACGTGCCTAACAGCAGTTTCGTAAGTGGTTTGGTGGACCTCGATGAAAACGGTTATATCCTCCAAGTGCCGGGTAGAACCGCAACCAAGACTCCAGGACTTTTCGCTGCAGGCGATGTAGCGGATCATTATTACCGCCAAGCGATCACGGCTGCGGGACAAGGTTGTGCTGCTGCGTTAGAAGCTGAGCGGTATCTGACGGAGCACGAATGAGAATAGTGAATGAAGAAGAGTAAATAGTGAAAAAAGAGTTCTCTGCTTTCACTACTCACCATTCACTCTTCACTATTTCTTCCCAGCTTTCAGCACTTTGAAGACTTCTGGGGGGACGTAGCGTTTGACGGTTTCTTCCCAGTCTTCTGGGCCGGTTAGGGATTTGATCATGCTCGAGGAGAGTTCTGCGACGTCTCGGGGTGGCATGAGGAAAGCGGTGGTGATTTCCGGCGCCATATCTGCATTGATGTGACGCATGACGCGTTCGTATTCGTAATCATTCGGAGAACGGATACCGCGGAGGATATAAGTGGCGTTTTTCTTTTTCGCGTAATCCACCAAGTAACGATTGTTGAAATGGTCGATTTCAAGTCGGTCGCTGTCAGGAACGGAGGCACGGAGCATTTCGAGTCGTTCCTCGACGGTGTAGGAATAGGATTTGGAGGGATTGGAGCCGATGGCGACAATCAAACGGTCGAACATTTCAAGACCTCGCTGGATCATCCAGATATGGCCATTGGTTGGTGGATCGAAAGAACCAGCGTAGACTGCGATGCGCATGATGGGAGTGTAGCGGGTAAAATTGAGGTATGGGAGAAGAATTTAACCACGAAAAACACGAAGGACACGAAAGGGAGATTTTTTAATGAAAAAGATGGGTTCGTTGATTCTGCAGTGGCTGATTTATTTAATGAGCGCGTCTGGAGACGCGCGGTCCTAGAAAAAATTGTTAGAGTCCTTTGAAGCCGGCAAATACTTGGTATGTGCCGGTTGGGACGGCGACGGGGCGCCACTCGCGGTTGAGTCTGCGATACTTCGTGATAAACTGCGTGGGATCTGCCCAATGTTCCATCGTGGATGGCGCAACGTTGCGGTGCATACCGATGTTGATGTTGTGGCGCATTTCAAAATGAAGGTGGGCGGGATACATGCCGCGATTGGTGCCTATGGTTCCAACCTGTTGGCCGCGCTTCATGCTTTGTCCGACTTTTACCATCATCTTATCCAGGTGACCGTATAGGGAATCGATGAATTTCACTTTTCCGCTCGAAGGGTCGCGATATGCGTGACGGATCAGCACGACGTTTCCCCAACCCATCTTAACATCATGAGCGAAGGTGACGATACCGTCGGCACATGAGTAAACGGGTGCCCCTATATCGGAGTTTCCACCGGCGCGTCCGTTCCAATCTTCGCCATAGTGAGAGGGAGAGCGCAGCCGCAGGCCGCGGGATTTGTAGTAGCCATTCGCGTCGGGCTTGCCAACTGGGAAGTCAAAGCCATCGGCGATGTTGACTTTGGGCGCCGCGTAGGCAGTGCTTGGTGCCAAAGCAGCTAGGAACAAAATGATAAAAAATCCAAGCGATGCGGATCGACCCATGCAGTTCTGAAAGATCTGGATATTTCTGAGGAGGTTTCTCATCCGCACTTAGTTGAGCCTCTGATGGCAAGTTGGGGCAAGAGAAAAGAAAAACGGCGCACCTTTGAGGGGTGCGCCGTTTTGGAGATGAGTTAGGACTAATTAAGCCTTACCTGAGGCTTCTTCAACCGTGAGCGGTTTGTAGCCACCGATGGTTTTGAAGTAGAGGAACATCAAGAGGTAGATAAGAGCCATTGCCATTGGGATGAAGGAGTCGGCTTTGAGGGTGGCGCGATCTCCTTTTTGGTCAGCTAGGACCACGGCTTTCTGGGCGTCGGTTTTCTCTTTTGATTCTTTGGCTTCAGCTAACTTTTTGCCGTCGAGTCCGAAGGCTTTGGTAGCTGGGATATTGAGGAAAGTAGAAGGTTTTTCTGCTTTATACTCTTGATAAAGAGCGGCGTCAGATTTTTTGAGTTCTTCGCCTGCGAAGCGGTCTTTGGCGTAGCCGAGGCCTGGGCCGCCGATGAGTCCGGCGGAGAGCATGCCGATGCCGCCCATGATGGACATAGCAACCGCACCCGTGTGAGGGAAGCGGTCACCGATCACAGCGAGCATGGTTGGCCAGAAGAAGGTTTTGCCGACGGCGTAGATACCGAGAGCAACCATTGCAATAGCGAAGGTTTGCATGCTGCTTGCGAGTGTAAGGCCGATGAAGGCGATTACTGAGGAGATGAAGAGCAACCCAATTGGAGAGATTTTGAGTTTTGTCTCGATCCAGTGAGCGCAGAAGCGAAGACCGAACATGATCGCGGAGGTCCAGAGGAAGAGGTATTTGCCTTGTTCTGAGGTGAAAAGGTTACCGGTGATATTTTGGATCCAGCCGTCAGTTCCAAGCTCAACAGCACCAACAAGAGCGTGGGTGATGAAAAGTGCAAAAAGCAGGAATGAACCAATTGAGAATTTGGTCATAACCGCGACGATGATCAGAAGTAGGCCGCCGATTCCATAACCGATGATGTTGGACTGTTCAGGTGAGATGTTTTTAAAGATGTCACCAAAGAAAAGGGCGAGAAGGTAGCAGGCAACAAGTGAGCCGAGGATACCAACGGATTTAAACATCTCAACAAAGCTTGAGCCTTTTTCAGCGGCTTCGGATTTGGGATATTTTTGACCAAGGAACATCAAACCGTAGATGGCGGTTGGGATGAGGTAGAGAGCGAGCTGGAGTTTCCAGTTGAGTTGCATTTTGTCGTCAAGGAGCCAGCCAGCTGCGACACCCAAAATCATACCTGCAGGCCACGCTGCGTGAACCATATTGAGGTAATGAGTGCGTTGTTTAGGGTAGAGAGTTGCAACGAGTGGGTTGGCTACGGCTTCAAGGATGCCGTTAGCGAGTGCGAAAATGAACATACCCCAGAAAAGGAAGTCATAGGCGTTTTGAGGAGTGCTTGCACCAAAGGTGACGAATGCAGAAAGGATGTGGCAGAGAAGGGCGACAATAACTAATTTTCCGTAACCGATTTTATCGACGATCACGCCACCGATGATGATTCCGAAGCAGAATCCGGAGAATCCAGCACCACCAATGGCGCCAAGTTGTGCTGCGGTGAAGCCGAATTCCTTCGACCAGTTGTCAAAGATACCGCCACGGATGGCGAAACCTACGCCGGCAGCGAGGATGGCGATGAATCCGGCCCAGAAGAGCCGGCTAGCGTTTGGTGCGATTGCGTCATTATTACTCATAAGTTTTTTGATTGAGATGAAGATGGGATTATCGGGTTAGCGCGGAGTTGGCAAGAACTTCGATGGGTCAGATTGGGAAAAATCTTATTTTCGCATTCTATGGGTCGTTTAGCTAATAAGTGAAATGACTCAAAATCCGCGGCTCAAGCGGTGATTTTTTGGGAAATTATACTTGATTGAGTCGAGTTTGGACGCTTTTTAGGTTGTAGCTCGGAAAGAGGAAAGCTACTCACTTAAACGCATTCTATTATGAATTTGCAGTATTTACGACCTAGTCTACGTATAATGACTGCTGTTTTGGCCATTTTAGTCGGCGGATACTGTCTGTGGCGCGTCTTTATTAGGGGGGAGTCTTCAGCTATTGGGGCGTTTCCCTGGTTGTTATTGGCTGCTGCGATGTTGATCATTGTGGCGGTTCTTGTGGCTTTTCCGATAGCGGAAGTGATCGGAACATGGGTTTCGCGCTTTTACATGCCGGCGGCATCGGGGATTCCTCCAGTTTCCTATATTTTAGCAGAGCGATATGAGCTCGAGCGGCAGTGGGAGAAATCGCTGAATGAGTATCAGAAAATCATAGATTATCACCCAAAAGAGCTACCAGCCCATCTTGGGCGTATGCGGGTCATATTGCGCGGTTTTGAGGATGCAAAACTGGCAGAGAGCTATTTTCGAAAGAGTCAAAAGCAATTTCAAGAGCAGGAGTCGTGCGACACGTTATCTAAAGAGTGGGAGAAATTGTGCGCAGAACAGCAGGCGCGAGGAATTTGAGAGGCTGTCTGAATAATACGGCAAGTACGACACTAAGAGTATTTTAACCGCAGATGAACACAGATGAACGCAGATAAAGAATACAGATAGAGGTCGGAAATGTTGGGTTCTCTAGTATTACACCGACTCTTCAATCTGCGTCCATCCGCGTTTATCCGTGGTTCATTTTCCTTTTTAGGGTCATTCAGCCGCTGATTATTTCACGTCCATTTCACAGAGACTTCATCAAGAGTTCATGTGGCTGTGGAGGATGGTGGCATGAAGACATTCATACCTTATTGTGTTACCTCGCTGTTGATCTCCGTGTCTGCGCATGCAGAAGCCCCGAAAGCGGATGGTCAGGTCACTTTGCCATATCATCAATTTCTTGAGCTCACGCGCAAGCCGGTGTTAGTGGAAGAGGTGAAGCCGCCGCTGAATGCCTTGCTGGCACGAGCGGATTATGTGGTGAAAATTTCTCAGGGAAATGCGGTGGTTTCGGTGGATTGGTTGGCAGAAAATTTCACGGATACCTGGGCGTGGGTGGCGGTGGCTTCGTTGGATTTGCCGATTGAGCCACGAGGTGAATCGACCTTTGTTGCATCGGAAGAAGAGATTCGCTTGCTGATGCCGAAATCAGGTCCGCATAAAGCAAGTGCACGTTTTTCGGCTCCATCGGGCTTGGGGATTGCGGCGAGGTTTCCGATTTTACCTGCGACATTCAACAGTGTTAAAATCCAGAGTGATGAGGCGGCTGCGGATTACCAAATTGATGGTGCAACACTTCTTCGCGATGAAAAAGGTGAGTTGCGTTACCTAATTCCAGCGACCGCGCATGAAGTGGTGATACGGAAAACTGAAGTTGTATCGGGAGAGAAAAAACCAACTACCTGGAGTTTATCTGCTGCTACGTATTTAAGTTACGATGCGGGATGGGTGGATCACAAAGTGCATCTCCAAGCGACACCAACTAGTGGAGACGGGATGAACATGCAGCTTGCGTTTCCGCAATCGCCCTCACGCATCGAAGTGAGTAGTGAGGATTTATTGGAGTATGAAAGGAATGAGGCCGGGCTGTTGTTGCGCTGGAATAAACGCGAGGCGGGTGAACGAACCATCGTATTGAGTTATCGCACGCAGATCACTGGTGAAGATACGAAATGGATTCCAAAAATCCCTGATGTGGATTCGGGATCCAGTGTCATAGTTGCTGTTCCGAAGGGTGCGGAAATCATCGGAAAGGAATGGATTCATGATCCCAATCCATCAAGGCTTCCGGCTTGGTTGCGTTCGCAGGCGGAGGAACAAAAAATGGTCATGCTTGCCGGTAAGCCTCAGCAAGTTGAAGTGAAATGGCTGCCGCGTGTGGACACCGCGACGATGACGATTCAAGACGCTATCATTTCAACGCGGGTGGTTGCGGATGGTTCCCAGCACACGACGGCAACCTACATGATCAGTCATGTCACTGGAGGAAGCGCGCGGTGGTCTTTGCCGAAAGATATGACTCTGTTGGGGGCGACGGTTTCAGGAATCCGCACCAACCCGATCGATCGTGAAGGGGTGTTGGAGTTTGAATTGCCCAAGCCATCAGGCACCGAACCTACTCAAGTTGTTTTTTCCTACACGGGTTCGGGAAATGCATTGGATAAGGTTGCGGGTGGTTTGGGACTGGAGACACCGTCCTCGCCGCTTTTCGCTCACTGCATCAGTTGGAGTATCGGGTTGCCGGATGGCACACGACTTGAAGCTGTGGAAAGCAATGCCGAGACAGCATCGGCCCCTGCGAATGCGGCAGCCGGATCCGCTTGGTTGAAACGGATGCTCACACGCGGGGAACCCTTGAAGGCGGAACTGCATTATCGCTCCAGCAATTCGGAAAACTGAACTTTTATTTGAAATTCTAACAGAAAATACAACATCATGAAAATCACACATTTAATCGCGATTGGATTCATGTTTGCAGCGACCAGCATTGCCTGGGTAGTGCTGGGGGCTGCGATGAAACATCGCACTGAGAAACAAACTGAAAAATTAGGAGATCGGATCGCCGATGGTTGGGGGCCACAGTTGACCCAAATGCATCCGGTGGCATGGCATGCGGCACCTGGTGCGGCGAACGGTCGTCGGCCGTTGGCAATGAGTACATCGGATATTTCCGTGGATCTTGCTTTTGAACCGCTGACACGTGGGTTGACCAACCATCGCACTTACCTCGTTGATTTCAAAGCAACGTATGAAGTGATGAATACGACGCCTGTTTCCCAAACCGTGTATGTTTCGTTTGAATTGCCGGACAGGCATACGAGTTATGAAAATTTCTCTTTCGTGTTAGGCGATGGCGGTGAAAGTAAACGCAGTCCACGGGACGGAACGTTGTGTGAGGCGGTGGTGTTGCCAGCGGGAAAAAGCACTTCATTGAAGGTGACTTATCGTGCGCGTGGAGTGGATGAATGGCGTTATGGGTTCAATGACAACTCGCGAGTCAGCCAGTTTCGCATGGTCATGAAAACCGATTTTCGTGAGTTTGATTTTCCCGATGGCACGGGATCTCCGAGCAACCGTCGTGATGTCGGTAAAGGCTGGGAATTTACATGGGCGTATCCGGATGTGATCGCTGCGCCAGCTATCGGGATGTCTATGCCAGATGTGTTGAATGCTGGGCCGATCACTTCGCGGATCGCGTTCTTTGCGCCAATTTCACTGCTGTTCTTCTTCAGCGTGCTGGTGCTGCAGGGAATTGAACGCGGAAAAAACCTGCATCCGATGAATTATTTTTTCCTATCGGCTGCATTTTTTGCATTTCATATCCTGCTTGCGTATTTGGTCGATGTGATGTCGTTATATTACGCTTTTGGAATCGCTGGACTGGTATCGATGATACTGGTGGGTGGTTACATGCGCGTGGTTTCAGGAGGTTCTTTTACAATTCAAGCAATGACCGCCCAGGGAGTTTATTTAATCCTATTTAGCTACACCTTCTTTTTCCCAGGCATGACCGGACTGGCGATCACCATTGGTTCCGTCGCGACCCTTGCCATCTTGATGTTCCGCTCGGCGCGAATCGACTGGTCCACCCGATTTAAGAAACCTGCTCAAGTTCCACCTCCGATCTTGAGTGCTTCTTAGACCTAGCATCGGCAGTTAGGTCGAATGGGTGTTCGATTCCGCTGGACGAATCGCCATTCATGCAGCCGACTTATTCCGTCTTCACTATTTCCTCTCAAATTTCATGGATAACCGACCGATACATATTCTTCTCGTTGAGGATGAGCCGTCGTTACGAGATAACGTGATCATTGCATTGGAGTCAGAAGCGATGCGAGTGAGTTGGGCGGGAACGGGTATGGAGGCTGATCTTTTGATTGCTTCCGAAAAGATCGATCTGGTTCTGCTGGATGTCGGTTTGCCCGATACAAACGGATTTGAGCTGTGCCGGTCATGGCGGATGAAGCAGGTAAAATTGCCGATACTGTTTCTAACAGCTCGATCTTCCGAGGTGGATCGCGTGGTTGGGTTGGAAATCGGCGGGGATGACTACTTGGTGAAGCCGTTCAGTTTGAGGGAGATGGTTGCGAGGATTCGTGCGGTCTTACGACGTGCTCCGATGGCGGTGGAGAAAGCGAATGACGAAGCAGCAGCCAATGGAGTGAGCGGCTTGGTGGTAGATGATGTAAGAATGTGTGTTTTGATCGACGGACATGGGATGGAGTTAACGCGTTATGAATTTCGATTGATGCGGTTGTTTTTGAAAAATCCGAGTCGGGTTTACTCACGTGGACAGTTGATGGATCATGTGTGGGAGGAGCCGGATAGTGCGCTGGAAAGAACCGTTGATGCGCATATCAAGCAGTTGCGGGCAAAGTTGCGCGAGCATGGAAAGTCCGAGGAAATGATACGCACGCATCGCGGTCTTGGTTATTCATTTGATCCACAATCATGAGCCTTACTTTACGTTTTATCATTGCTGTTCTCTTGCTTTGTAACGCGGCATGGTTTGCGATAGTGAATCCTGTGTTAGGTCGCGTGGAGCGCCAGTATCTGGAGGCTGCTGAAGAACCGATGGTGGATTTTGCGAATTTTCTAGCAGAAATTGCGAGTGATAGGTGGGAGGAAGCCAAGGCAGTCCCGAGCATTTCTGGGGCGTTGAAACGGGCACATGCGCGGCATTTCGAGGCTAAAATTTACGAAGTGGTAAAATCACGGGTGGATATGCATGTCGCGATCACTGATCTAGATGGGACGGTGTTGTTTGATTCGATCCATCCCGATCGCATTGGGAAACCTCACAATTCCCGTGATGTGCGGCTTACGCTGGCGGGTTCGTATGGAGCGCGGATGAGTCGATCAGATCCCAATGATCCATTGAGTGCGGTGATGTATGTGGCAGCTCCGGTGAGAGATAAAGATGGAAAGATGGTCGGTGTGCTGTCTTTAGCCAAACCTCAACTCAATCTGTTAGTTTTTATTGAGCAGACAAAAAATCGTGTCAAAGCGTTCGCGCTTGTCGGTGGTGTAGCGGCCTTGTTGTTGGGAATTTTGCTCGCTCGTTGGATTGCTGAACCTCTGCGTGAGCTGACGCGCCATGCTGAAGCGGTGGCAGGTGGTGCTCGTCCGGCCGCACCGCGTTTGCCGGGGCATCATCTCAAGCGACTTGGTGAAATGATGGAAGAGATGCGGGATGCACTGGAAGGAAAACGTCATGTGGAAACCTACGTGCGTAATCTTACGCATGAGATGAAAAGCCCGGTGGCGGCGATTCGAGGTGCGGTGGAATTGCTTTATGGGACACCCACTGAATCGCAAAGAGAAAAGCTTCTCGCCAATATTGAAAGTGAAAGTCGCAGGCTCGAATTACTTGGAGATCAACTGCTCGCTTTGGCGAATTTGGAAAGTCGCAAACAGTTGGATCAAAGCGAGGAATTCGATTTGAAGGTTCTGGTTCATCGCACCGTGGATTCAAAAACACCCAACGCGCAGAATCATGGAATAGAAATTCACATTGATCCATTAGCTGAAGCTCGGTTGCATGGCGATGCGACCTTGATCGAGCTGGGGATCGCAAATCTACTGCAAAACGCCATCGATTTTTCAGAGGATGGTTCTACAATCACGGTGAAGCTGCGCTGTGAGGAGAACGACGCGCTGATCGAAATTTTTGATCAAGGAATTGGTTTGCCGGACTTTGCGTATGATCGTGCTTTTGATCGATTCTTCTCCATGCCGCGTCCTCGAACGGGACACAAGAGCTCTGGGTTGGGGTTGTGCTTTGTGCGTGAAACCGCGCAACTTCATGGCGGAGAAATCACCCTTGGACCGAATCAACCAACAGGGACGGTGGCGACGTTAAGGTTGCCGAGGGTTGTTTGAGGGTCTTTTTGAATCATACGAAGGCGATTTCGAGATAACTGATTAAGAATGAAAAATAAATTTATCAGAGTGGTAGCGATAGCCGTGATGACTCTTGGTTTACTACTGCCATCCATTTTTTTTATTCAAATCGTATTCTATAGATTTCCATCGGAGGCTGAATTTATAGAGCACTTTCAACCCGATTCCTCAACCCCTGTGATCATTGATAATACTCAAGGAGATATCGGCTTCATCGGTATAAAAATTGGAGAAGAAGAACAGTTTTTCGTAGAGATATGCGAGCAATGGGTATTTCCTGGATCAAAATACAGATGGGAACGGTAGAGTGAATGTTTGTGTAATTAGGCATGGCGGATAAAATTTGAGGGTAGATTGAAGAAATTCAGACCCTCCATCTGCGCTGCGCTGCGATTGCCGCCACATCGCCGCTACAATGCTCCGAATCTTCTGTGGCGTTTGTTGTATTCTTCGACGGCGGCGAACAGATCTCCTTGGCGGAAGTCCGGCCACATTTTTTTAACAATGACGATTTCCGAGTAAGATATCTGCCAGAGGAGGAAATTGGAAATGCGCATTTCGCCCGAGGTGCGAATGAGGAGGTCGGGGTCGGGGATGTTTTTGGTATAAAGATGGTTGGAAAAAAGTTCGGGATCGATCTCTTCTAGTGAAATTTCACCTGCGACGACTGCTTTGGCGATGGAGCGGACGGCGGCGGTGATTTCTTCTCGTGCGCCATAGGATAATGCGAGCACCAAGGTCATCGTTTGATGGTTCTTGGTTTGCTCTTGAATGCGATCCAGTCGTTTGCGGGTCGCGGCGGGAAGCCGATCCAGATCGCCGATGGCCTGGAGGCGGATGTTTTGCTTGTCTAATTCAGAAGCTTTTTCATCTAGAAATCGATCTAACAGTTTCATCAAACCATCGACTTCGTTTTGAGGTCGGTTCCAATTTTCTGAGGAAAACGCGTAGAGTGTCAGGTATTTCACCCCGAGCTCGATACAGGCCTCGGTGACCTCACGGATAGATTCGGCACCTGCGCGATGACCCTCAGCACGCGGGAGCCCACGTTCTTTTGCCCAGCGGCCATTGCCGTCCATGATGATGGCGATGTGGGAAACCTGATGATGGTCAGATGAAGTCATTGTTCGTTTTCTGGTTTGAACATCCCACCGTAACCCGGTTTGTAGAGGAAAAGAGAGGAGTGTTGGGCGATGATTTCGAAGTGTTTGTCGATGGAGTATACACGGAGATCATCATGAATGGCAATCGAGGCGATGAGGACATCCAGCCATGGTAAGTTTAAACCCTTGCCTCGAAGCGACCAGGCTAGAGAAATCGCACGATTCCAATCGTCCTCTTTGAAGGGGCGATAGGGAATCACGGAAAAGAAACGACCTAGACGGTTGCGTTCTTCTTTGCGGGCACCACCGATGACTTCGAGTCGTATAGGCGCACACCATGTGGCTTCATAGGCATCTAGCAGTCCCTCGAGTGCGAGTTTCACCCGCATGTCGCCTTGAGGGCGCAAACTTTCAATCCAGACTGAAGAATCAACGAGGACCATTACTTTTCGTCTGGGTAAAGAGGAGGAATGGGGTCGGTAAAGTCAGAAGATGCTGTATCTTCGGAGCCATAATAATCAAACGCTCCTTCTCGGATGAGGCGTCCGAATTCTTTGGCTTTTTTTCTACGGACATACTCAGTGACCGCTTTTGCGACCGCAGGACTTTTATTTTTGTCTCCTGTGATTTCCAAAAGATCTGCCAAAATGGCTTCATCAATGTCTACCGTGATTCTCATGGAGAATAATTAGCATCAAATTTCATCATTTCAAGAGGCAAAATGATGAAATTTGAGGATATTAGAGGCGTAGAGTCTGCTTGCGATCCGGTCCAACCCCGACGAATGCGATGGGTGCGTCGCAAAGTTCAGACAGTCGAGCAAGGTAAGCTTGGGCGTCCTTTGGTAGTTCACTGTAACTCAAACACTTTGTGGTGTCTTGTTTCCAACCAGGTAGAGTTTCGTAAATCGGTTTTGCGCGATTCCAGAAATTGCGATCTGCTGGTGGTAGTTCGTGGCGGATACCATCGATGTCATAGGCGACGCAAATTTTCAGATGATCGTATTCATCGAGCCCATCGACGTTGGTGACGGCGAGTCCGGTCACGCCGTTGACCATGCAAGCGAAGCGGAGCAGGACGGTATCGAGCCAGCCGCAACCGCGCGGGCGACCCGTGGTAGCCCCGAATTCGCGGCCTAGGTTATGGAGATATTCAGAAAGTCCTTCGTCGCAGGTTGGGAAAGGACCGGAACCGACACGAGTGGTGTAAGCTTTGCAAACGCCGATGACGGATTCGATCGCAGTCGGAGGCAAACCAGTGCCGGTGGTGGAGCCGCCAGCAGTGGTGTTAGATGATGTTACGAAAGGATAGGTTCCGAAATCGATGTCGAGCAAGGTTCCCTGCGCACCTTCAAAAAGAAGATTTTTTTTCGCCTTCCATGCTTTGTGAAGCACTGGGATGGTGTTCGTAATGTATGGGCGGAGGCGTTCAAATGCTATGTAAGTGTCTGCGATGACCGCTGCTGCGGTGAAAGTAGGAAGATCGTATTTCGATAGAATCTCGTTCACTTCGGAAGTGCGGCGTGTGATAAGCGCTTCGGCAAAAGGCCGATCTAACAGATCTGCCATACGTAAGCCGCAGCGGTTAACTTTGTCGGCATACGTTGGTCCGATCCCACGTTTGGTGGTACCGATTTTTTGATCACCTAGTGCGATTTCACGAGCGGCATCGAGTTCTTTATGGAACGGCAACACGACGTGAGCGCGATCTGATATGAGAAGTTTCTCTGGGGAAATTTTCACTCCTTGTGCTTCGATGCGATCGATCTCGATACAGAGTCCGATGGGATCGACGACGACGCCGTTGCCGATGACGTTGATTTTGTCATCCCAAAGAATTCCAGAAGGAAGGAGGTGAAGGACGTATTTGGTGCCATTGGCGATGACTGTGTGACCTGCGTTGTTGCCACCTTGGCCACGGATAACGACGTCTGCGGATTCAGTTAGATAGTCGACGATCTTGCCTTTGCCTTCGTCGCCCCATTGGAGGCCGGTGATTACAGTATTCATGAAACTTTAAACTTTAAATTTTAAACCTCAAATTTTGAGGTGCTTGTGCTGGGTTTTTTCCTTACGCGGAAGTGGTTTTCCAAATAACACTTTTAGTGTTTATTCGCTTCAATCATTTCAGCGAAGTCGGTGAAGAAGTGGGCGGCGTCGTTGGGACCCGGTGCGGCTTCTGGATGGTATTGGACTGAGAAGATGGGTAGAGTTTTGTGGCGCATGCCCTCGACGGTGTTGTCGTTGAGGTTGATATGCGTGACTTCGATATCGGAAGGGAGAGAATCCGGATCGACTGCGAAGCCGTGGTTTTGTGAGGTGATGGAAATTCTGCCGGTTCGGAGATCTTTGACGGGTTGATTGCCGCCGCGGTGGCCGAATTTCAGTTTGAAGGTTTTTCCGCCGTAGGCGTGGGCGAGGAGTTGGTTTCCAAGGCAGATGCCAAAAGTTGGGAGTTTGGTGATGAGCTGTTTGAGTTCTTTATGAACGTAATCGAGCGCAGCCGGATCTCCGGGGCCGTTTGTTAAAAACAGACCATCGGGTTTTTTCGCAAGGATGGCTTCAGCGGAAGTTGTGGCAGGCACGACTTCTACTTCGAAGCCTGCTTGGCGCAGCATGCGGAGTTGGTTGTATTTCAAACCGAAGTCGATTGCGACGACGCGGTATTTCACTGGAGGGAGTTCTTCGTAAGTTTCGGTCTCGCCGATGGAGGCGTTGGGCAGGGTCCATTTGCGGGATTCTTCTGACCAGATGTAGGATTGCTTGGTGGTGACTTCTTTGACGAAGTCTGAACCTTCCATAGGAGCTGAGTTTTTCGCGGCAGCGATGGCATCGGCTTCTGAAAGCTCGGTGGTAATGCAGGCTCGCATCGCACCGAGAGAGCGTAGATGTTTCGTTAGTGCTCGGGTATCGATTCCCTCGATGCCGAGGATGTTGTGACGCTCAAGGTAAGGAGAGAGGCTTTCTTGTGAGCGCCAGTTAGATGGGATTTCGCAAAGCTCGCCGATAACAAACGCGCGGATGTGAGGACCGGCGGATTCATTGTCTTCTTGGTTCACGCCGTAGTTGCCAATCATCGGGTATGTCATCGCGACAATCTGGCCGCGGTAAGAAGGATCAGTGATCACTTCTTGATAACCTGTCATCGAGGTGTTGAAGCAAATTTCTCCGGTGGTGGTTCCGCTGGCTCCGAAAGAAATTCCAGAAAAGCAGCGTCCGTCTTCAAGGGCAAGGATAGCGGTTGTGGGCACGGGGCGGGAGGTTATGTATCTCCGGCGCGGGATGGAACACAAAATTTCAGGGAAATTTGCGGGACGTGATTTTCAAGGGAGAACGGACGCAAAGTATCAAAATACCATTAATCAAACCGCCACTTGCAATCTTTGTCACAGCTGGGACAAAGATTGCAAATGGCGGTTTTAGTGGGTGAGGGGATTGGGCTTTTGGTGAAAGGGGTTGCAAAGCCCTTCTGCATATTGGAAATAGCGGGATGCAGCGTGCTTTTGCAGAGTTATATCAGGCAGAGGTTTATCCGCCGATGAGTCATCCGAGTGCTGATCCGGCTGTGATTGCGGGAGTGGCAAGGTTTTTTGGAGTAGGTGTGAGCAAGGTAGAGAGGGCCCGGATTTTGGAGATTGGCTGTGGGACGGGGCATCATTTGCTTTCTGTGGCGAGTTGTTGGCCCTCCGCGGAGTGCGTGGGGTTGGATGTTTCCCGAAAATATATTGCTAGGGCGAAAAATCTCGCTCGGCAGGCAGGGTTGAAAAATGTGAGTTTTAATGAGGGATCGATCTTGGAGTTCGAGCCCGAGGGGGAGTTTGATTTCATCATTGCGCACGGAGTTTTTTCATGGGTGTCAAATGAAGTGAAAGTAGGGATGATGGATTTCATCGGTAAGAGACTCTCGAAAGATGGGATTGCGGTGGTGAGTTTTAATGTGGTGGCGGGCTGGAGAGAGAGGATGTTGGTGGTGGAAAAAGTACGGGCGATCCAAGAAGCGGGCGGGGTCGATGAGATGACCGCGTTGGCGGTTTTCAAAACGGTTGCGAGTGATAGGGAGTCTGAGATTGTCGATGACATGCTAGCGAAGGGTGAAGAGGTTCTGGCTTGCGATGATTTCGGGCCGATGACGGATGCTTGGTCATTGGGTGCGATGTTGAAATTGGCGGAGCTGAGTGACTTGCGTTGGTTGGGTGATTCCGTGACAGGTGCAAGAGGCGATGACGCCTCAGATGAGAAATGCAAAACCACTTTCCGCTCTGAGATGTTTTGCCGCAGCGATTTATTGTTAGGTGAATCTATGCCTATTCCTGAACAGGTAGATGAGAATTTCAAGGTGCCGAATTTTCCGAAGCTCAATTCATGGCGTTTAGTGTGCGCACGGGAGTGTTTACCACTGGTGGATCCGAAACTCAAATCTTGCGTGTTTCCGTTTTCTCAGATCAAAGTTTTATCAGCAATGGATGGGAGTCGATCGCTGATGGATCTCGCTGATTACTCGAAAGAGGTATCGCCAGAATTGGATTTTTTGCCGTGGTTGAAATATGTGGCGGAAAGGGGATTTTTTAGCTGAGTTTTTGTCATTGTCAGATTCTCATAACATAAAGAATATTTTTTTATGTATCCGCCTACTCAAGCATCATATCGCAATAAGCTGATTTTACTGACGGCGGTAGTTACTATGGTGATTACGTCGGTTGTGTGGTTTGGAATTGGTGCTGCTGGTTATTGGTTGATGTATAAAGAGCCTCCGAGTTTTCAGATCTTGGTGGAGCATCCGGAGACGGTGGAATTAGGTGAAGAATTTGAGGTGAAAGTCTCGGTGGAAAACGTGGGATCGGATAAAGTGAATTTAGCAAATGTAGATTTTTACGATGATTTGCTAGATGGTTTTGATGTCGTTAGTATTACACCAAAGCCACGCTCCTCAGAGAAGATCATAGGTTATCATTCCTATAATCTTTTCAAGAATCTCGCGCCTGGGAAAACCCACGAATTGACCTTTAAACTGAAGGCAAAAGAGGTGGGATTTTGGTCAGGGGATGTCGATGCCTGCAACACTGTGCAAAATATGGTGACGTATTACACGGAGATCGAAGTGGTGGAAGTTCCTCCAATTGAGAATTAGACTTAAAATAGCTGAAGATTATCTAGCTACAAAGTGCTTTTTCATGGAGCGCCTTCATATCCGCTGTTGGGATAGGGGTTGGATCTGGGTATTCGAAAATATCTCCCTCGAAGTTACGCAGGGTGACTTTGTTAGTACTGGTATCGACCACGTAGTTTGGATTGATGGGGATTTTTCCGCCGCCGCCGGGGCCATCGATGACGAATTGTGGCACGGCGTAGCCAGTGGTATGTCCGCGTAGGGTTTCAATGATGTTCACACCTTCCGCGACGGAGGTGCGGAGGTGTGAGGAACCCGTGATGAGATCGCACTGATAGAGATAGTAAGGACGAACGCGAGCCATCAATAGTTTGTGCACCAACGATTTTTGAATTTCCGGTGAATCATTCACGCCGCGAAGTAGAACCGATTGATTGCCAAGCGGGATTCCTGCATCAGCAAGGCGGATTAAGCCTTCGCGGACTTCGGTGGTGAGTTCTTTGGGGTGATTGGAATGGATGGAGATGAAAAGCGGATGGTGCTTTTTCAGTATGTCGCAGAGTTCCGCCGTGATGCGTTGGGGGAGGAAAATTGGGATGCGAGAACCGATACGAAGAAACTGGATGTGTGGGATCGCGCGGAGGCGGGTGAGAATTTTATCGAGTTTCGCATCGGAAAACAAAAGTGGATCACCGCCAGAGAGTAGTACGTCGCGAACTTCAGTATGTTCTTCAAGATACTGAAATGCTTGCTCCCATTGGGTTTCGAGTTGTTGCTCGCCGACACCAGAAACCACACGCGAGCGAGTGCAATAGCGGCAGTAGGATGCGCAGCGATCCGTGACGAGAAATAACACACGATCGGGATAGCGATGTACGAGCCCCGGCACGGGCATGTGAGAATCCTCGCCGCAGGGATCGGCGAGTTCTTCGGGCGCGGTCCAAGCTTCCTCGATGCGCGGGATGACTTGTCGGCGAATCGGGCAGTTCGGATCGTTTTTATCGATCAGGTTGAAAAAGTGTGGTGTGATCGACATCGCAAGTTTGTTGCCTGCGAGCAAAACTCCAGCACGTTCCTCATCAGTGAGTTTGATGTGCGCATCTAGATCCGAGAGCGAGTTGATCCGATTGCGAAGTTGCCATTTGTAATCATCCCAATTCTCTGCTTCACAATCCGGCCAGTAGCCAGGAGCGTGGGAGGTAAAGTTGGTATCTGGTTCGCTAGGGGATATCATGCGCGTTTTGTCAGGTGCAATCGGTCGGGCAGGAATACGGATGGGTCAAGAGAGGAATTACGGAGAATTTAATTTGGAAAGCCTACGCACAAGTTCGATGAATCTTCCTGTTGAAGCTGCGAGAGTGGGGGCAAAGGGCACTTTGTTGTCGGCTTCGTCGGGCAGAAGCATTGGGCGTGTTGAGATGCGGATCGTGGGGTGGCCCATTTCAACCAACGTGGAGGCAAGGTCAAAATCTTCCCCAAGGCAAATGACTTCGGCTCCGACGATTTTTCCTAAGTCCTCATAATCGACTGAGGGCAATAAGGTGGTATCGCGGGATGAGAGGGTGAGAGTTTCCGCATCGCTCATTGCCTCAACGCAGAGAATGGCTTTGGGTTTGTTAGGTTTAATGAGGTTGGAAATGATAGTGACGGTTTCAAGGATGGGCGAGTTATCCTCGTTTGCGTGAGGGATGAAGAGAAAGTGGATGGGTCGCGGTGTGGAAAAATCTGCAAGAGCTTGAGCGGTGGCGAGGGTGGCGACGAGGCCTGAGGCGTTTTTTTCGGCGCCGCGGGAGTTTTTAGGGGAGTCGTAGGAAGTCAGTATCCAAATGGGTTCTGCGGATGGTCCAGAAGATGGAATTGTAACTTTTAGGATGGGGAAATTTAGTGAACCGGTAATTTTTTCAATTTGGTAGCCTATGTTTGATGGTCCGAGTGAGCCTTCGATCATGGAAGCGGTTGCGGAAAGTTGATCGGGTTTGGAGGTGTTGCGCTCGCCAATGACCGAGATGATTTTCCGCAGGTCATCGGCAATGGATTCCGCGGATACGCTTTTTGCAAAACGTTGCTCAGCTAAGCTTTTATCAGAAGCTTCGTTTTTGAAATATTGAACTAGGAAGACCGCAGCAGATACGATCAACCACAGCGGGAGAATGACAAGAAGCCATGGGAGGATTCGTGATTTTGATTTTTCCTTCATGATTCTTAGGATTCTTTCGTCTTGTCACTTGGGGTGGTTGGGTTTTCATCGGATTCAGAGAATTCCTCGATTTCCTTTCTCAAACGTTGGGAAATCCAAGGTCTGAAGAAACCATATATCAGGTAAGCACTGAATAATACCACTGGCATGATGTAGCGGAAATGAATGGTTAAACTCACTAAGACAACAGCACCGAGGATAGCGGTATAACTGCCACGGGTTTTCCAATCGACCGATTTGAAAGACGGGTAGCGAACATCGCTGATCATTAACCAAGATATTCCGAGCATGACTGTTGCGAGTACGTATTTCCAGACGCCGACCTCATGGTCGTTTTTATAAAGATCGATGATAAGAAATGTTAGAGATGCAATAAATCCAGCGGCCATCGGGATGGGTATGCCGCGGAAGTCATTTTTATCGCCGGGTTTTTTCGGGAGTGAGGCAAGGCAGTTGAAGCGAGCGAGCCGCATCGCGCCGCAGATGAGGTAAATAAGAGCGATGGACCAGCCGATAGTTCCGAGTTGGAACAGGACGGCACGTGACATCAACATCGCGGGAGCCATGCCGAAGGAGATGATGTCGGCTAGCGAGTCGAATTCCTGGCCGAAGGGTGATTCTTGTCCGCCGAGCCTGGCGAGGCGGCCATCGAGTAGATCGAAAAGACAGGAACCAAAGATGAGTAGAATGGCGTATTGGTAATATTGGCGTGAGATTTCGTAATATTCTTTGGCTGCAATGACCCCATCGCCAGATGCTTTTTGGACTTCAATTTGTCCCTTGAAAATCATGAGGACAGCCAAGAAACCGCAGGCAAGGTTGCAGGCGGTCATGAGGTTTGGGAGGAAGTAAATCTTCGGTTCGTCTGGGTCGCGTAGGCGGGACATGTATGAGAGCATGTACTGCAATTGGGTCTAGCTCAACCTTGAACCCTAAATCCACAGTAAGAACTGCGTATTGAGGGGGTTATAAGTTAAAAGCTATGGGTTATTGGGGAAAATGCCTTCGAATATTGGATTTCCATATGAAGTGGGTTTAGCTCTTATAGCTCATAAGTTTGAGTCAATAACGACCTGAAACCGGTAGATAGAATTGCGGATTTTGGGACAAAGAATGATAAGGCTTTAGATGGGGTGTTTTTATGCAAGATTCACGTAATAAATATGCACAGGAGAAATTTTAAAGCTTCCGTAAATGAGGTGCATTGCTCATATCCAAGCCATGATTAACTCATTTCTTCGCTGCCGCTGCGTTTTTGTTAAGTCCCTCGCCCTTGGTCTTGCGGCCTTTGGTATGGTGATTTCTGGCGAAATTGCCCATGCTAAGTCTTTCTACAAAGAAACCCCACTTTTCTCCACCGCGCCGGCTGAAACCTTGACGGTTAACGCACTCACGCGTTTCGGTCCAGTTGGCATGGCTTTGGAGCTGCATCAACCTGCCTTTACGATGGTTGTTGGTGAAATTGAGCCAGGCTCACCAGCTGAGGCGACCGGAGCATTGAAAAAGGGTCAGTTCATTGAGACAATCAATGGTCAGAAACTCAAGGACATCGATCCGCGTATCCAGCTGGGCAATATCATTGAAAAAGCCGAGGCCACGGATGGTGCTGTGAAGTTCATGGTAAAGGACAACGCTGCTGCTGCGGCTAAAGAGGTTATTGTGAAAATCCCGGTGCTGGGCGCTTACAGTAAAACCTGGCCATTGAATTGTCCGAAGTCTGATAAAATTGTTAGAAATATGGCTGATTACCTCGTCAAGCCAGGTTCTAATAAAGGTTTCGCAGATTTCGGAATGTTGTTTTTACTTTCAACGGGTGAGGAAAAAGACATCGCGCCAGTTAAGGAGTGGGTGCATAGTCTTAAAGGTAAAAAGCAATCAGGTTACGCATGGCATATCGGATACGGCGGGCTTGCTGTTTGTGAATACTATCTCCGCACAGGTGATCCTGAAGCTTTACCAGTTATCCAAGATTTGGTCGATGCCGCAGCAAAAGGCGAATACCTCGATGCATGGGCAGGACGTGGCGGTGTTGTTCAACTTGGTTACGGCAACGGTCACCTCAATGCCGGCGGAACGCATGTGGTGACATTTTTGCTTTTAGCAAAGCAATGCGGTGTCAATGTGAATGATAGCCTTCTGCACCGCACGATGATCCACTTTTTTCGCTATGCGGGTCGTGGTATAAATCCTTACGGCGATGATAGGCCGGAAAACTCCTTTGTTGATAACGGCAAACACGGCAAACTCGCCTACGCCATGGCTGCCGCTGCATCGCTGACTCCAGAAGGAGAGAAATCCATTTATGCGAAAGCTCGTGACAACTGCGCGAAGACCAGTTTTTACACTACCACCTTCATGCTCCACGGCCACACGGGCGGCGGTATTGGAGAAATCTGGCGCAGTGCTTCGATGGGATTGAAGCACGAGAAAGAACCCAAACAATACCGCGAGTTCATGGATAACCGCAAATGGCATTATGAAATGTCACGTCGCTTTGATGGATCTTTTGCTATTCTCGGTGGTGCGGGATATGACAATGTTGAGTGGGGTAATTGCTACGCGATATCCTACACCGTCCCACGCAAAACCCTGCGTATTACCGGTGCGCCTCCATCTAAGTTTTCAAAACTCTATAAGCTTCCTACTCGCCCTTGGGGGACAGAGGCGGATGATATTTTCCTCTCCATGGATCCTGTGCCGGGTGAGGCTGGTAAGAAACTAGATATAGCAGGTGAAACCTTAGCTAGAGACTCCTCCAAGCCACTCATTATTCGTCTGAATGAAAAGCCCCTTACTGACGATGAAATTCGCCAGTACGTTTCCCATCCCGAATATCTTATTCGCAACATGGTCGCTAATGTGGCTGCGGGTCTAACTGCTGACTATATGTTCCCGAAACCTGCTTTCGAAGTCCGGCCAAAATTGTTAGAAGAATTCGTTCTTCATAGCGATCCGCGCGTACGTAATGCTGGATTCCGTGCTGCTACCAAAGCATTTGATCCAACACTCGATTGGAGTAAGCGCCTGTTCGATCTCGCGATCGAATGCCTCAAAGACGATAAAGAATCATGGTTCGTAAAAGATGCATGTTTCTCGCTTATCCAAAAAGGCACGCCTGACATGATCGTTCCTCATGTGGATATCATTGTCTCTTACCTCAAGCACTCTGAGCAGTGGCTTCAGAACGGAGCGCTCATGACATTAGCTCAAGTTGCGACAGACAGCCGTTGTTACGAAAAAGTTCTCCCGCCTATGGGTGAGTTATTCCAGAATACACCTCGTCAAAGCACGACGGGTGGGCCGCTCTTTCTAATGGCAGAAAAACTACCTGCGGCAGATGAAAAAGTTCGTGTTGTAGCGCTGAAAGCGATGGGTGCAGCATACGAAAATTACAGTGGCAAGACTCGTTGGGAGGGTGGTCAGGATTTGACAGGTCACCGCAATCAAACACTTGGACGTCTTGCTGGAGCGCTTGCGGGTGTTCCGGGTGGATATGACCTGCTCTATAATGTTTCTAAAAAACAATATCCTGATTCCACTTTGCCGCATGATGAGGTTTTCCTTGCTGCTGATCCCGCACGGTTCGGTCCTGAGCTCAAAAAAGTCATACTTCCAATGATCAGTGAAAAACTTGTGTTCCAATACATTGGTGAAAACCGCCGTAGGATTTTTAGTGAGCTTTCCAAGCCTAATCAAAACGGTGTTGTGACAAATTCGATCGATGGACTTGTCTCTCTTTACAACAAAGTTGGAGTTACTGAATACGATTGGAAGCCATTCGGTCCTGATTTGAAAAATGTAAAATGGGATTATCACACCTTCGATCCTGCGGAAAAACTCGCCTACGATAAAACCCCGTGGCGTTATCGTCCGGTGACTATGCCGAGTGGTATGGAAAATTGGTATGCTCCGGAGTTCGATGCTGCGAAAGCGGGTTGGAAAAAAGGACTTCCACCTTTTGGTCAATACAAAGGCGAGCTAACAGATAACTCGAAAGCAGACCGCAATCATTGGGGTGAAGCTCCGCGCACTCTATGGGATAAAGAGGTTCTTCTTGTACGTGGCGTCTTTGAAATTCCAGCACCCAAGCCTGGTCATGTTTATCGTCTCCGTGCCAGCCGCGGCCAAGGAGTTGGTGCGGGCGACGGGTTTAAAATTTACCTCAATGGAAAACCGCTCGTAGAAACCAAAGAAGGCTTAGGACGTCGTGCAGGT
>Ga0315907_10001148_pt1 | contig 36381 bp, 54 predicted proteins | sample LakEriMetagenome_3_FD_203525 | JGI IMG/M metagenome (GOLD analysis project Ga0315907, IMG submission 203525) | Freshwater fungal communities from buoy surface, Lake Erie, Ohio, United States - Buoy 12 MA123 | ecosystem: Environmental > Aquatic > Freshwater > Lake > Lake biofilm | place: USA...
TTTCTTGAAGGGATTTACTTTCAACTCCTACTAAACCTAATGCACCCTCAAACGCTTGGAATCCGTCTAAAACACCACCTACCGATTTGCTTAACGCATTAAATTTAGCGTCAGGATTAAACGAGTCAACTAAATCTTTTGAAAACCCGATTTGGTCTTTTAAATCTGCTGCTGCTTTTGCTGCATTAATAGCTTGTTGTGAAGTTTCACCATATTGAGCAGAAACTTTTTGAAGTTCTGCAACCGCCTCTTTGTATTGTGCTTTTAAACTTTTGCTATTGTCTTGAATTTCTAATTCAATTACCCTTTTTTCTGCCATTATATTTTACTTTAAATTCTCTATAAGACTGTTTCCAAATATCTTTAACCGAATCTTTTACTTCGTGTTTTCCTTTGGCTATTTCTATACTTTCAGAAACTCCAACGAAGTCGCTAATTTTTAGCATATCAATTATTCCTTTTATCATTACGCTGATTGTATTATCGTTAATGTTAAAGTAGCTCCATTAACATAAGTTGTTGTAACTACCCATTGTCTATCTAATCCCGTTGTATTTACTGGAACTACTAACGTTACTTGTTTCGTGTCTACGTCGCCTACTGCCCAAGTTTGATTTGGTACAATAATACCAATAGTTGCAGGAACACTTGAAACAATCGCACTTTGGTTTCCGTCTCTATAAGGTACGTTTAACGTTATAAAATTAAGTCCATTATCTACTAAATCAATATTACCTAAACTAATATCTCTAAAGTCATTATAAAGTGTTAACGTTGCTTCTCCGCTCGTTAATTCTAATTTAATATCGTTAATGATATAACGTTTGTCTCTAATTATTAACCGATCGTTTAGTTGAAGATTTGTAATTACGCTTAAAGGTAACATCGCTTTAATTGTAGTTAATCTTTGTTTGAGGTTATATAAATTTGATAAATAATTAAAATAGTAAGTAGCAAATAAACCATTTTGAATTGTTTGTTGTAAGATTATTGAATTGTCTGCGCCAAAGTTTAACGAGTAATTATCACCACCTGAAACAACATCTTGACCGAACAAAGTGTAATTAGTCATATTAACGTAAGTAGTTCCGTTGTAAAATTTTATGTTTACTGGAAGCGTTCCCGTGTTTCCGTATAAATAAAGTAAAGTTGGTTTAGGAATGTAGCTTTGATAGTTTTGATTTAAGAAATAACCTAATATCGCTTTATCCGTTGGGGTAGTTCCAACTGATTCTACAAATAATAAATTTTCAAATGGTTGTTCTATAACATAATCGCCACCATCGTAATTATAAGTGTTATTCGTGTCTCCGTACTCAGAATTTGAAATTGCAAAATATTCTTTATTGGCAAACGATTCGCTTTTTTGATATTTAAAACCAATGTTTCTGAATAATGGAACACGTCCTATGTCTGCTGTTTCTGCGTCCATATATTTAGTTACGTCAATCGTTGTTCCGTTATTGTACCAATCTTCTAATGGTAACACTTGAAATTGTCGTTCATCTACTCCTACGCAAGTCATATTGAATTGTCGCATAATACCCGAAAAGAAATCACTAACTTTCATATCAGGTAAATAGTTTCTTACATCTAAATCTGCAGTTAAAACATTTTGTTGAGTTGAAATAACTGAATTATTTACGTTTTGAACTAATTGATTTAATGTTGTTATTGAATATAATATAATTATTTCAATTGTCATAGGTGCTTCAGCCCTAACTCGAAAAGAATAAACAATATCAGCACCTACATAATTTAAATGAGAAATATAATTTGGAATTGTTCCAGTTGTAGTAAATTGATATGTTCTATCAAATATACCATTTTTAAAAACATCTAAATATGCTGTTCCTGTTGCTGTTTTTGTAGCAACAGTAAATGTTATTTGTTGTCTAATTACATTTTGTAAAGCAACAATTGTAACCGTGCTATTAGGTATACTTACATAATCTGCAGGGCTATAAGGATTGTTTCCAGTAATAATATTTGTTCTGCTTAAAAAATTAATGTTTTGTGTTTCAGTTTTAAAACTCATTAATTCAGCATTCTTTGCGTGTAAAAACAATTTAGTAAATCGTTCATCAGTAAAGAAATCACCTACAAAAGTTAAATCAAAATCGTTTTGTATTGCGTCAAATAAACGTGCAACTTTAACCGAAGGGAATAATTCAGTATATTGAATTGAACCTGTATTTGTAGTTATATCATTAGCTCCTCCGTCTGCATACGTCCAAAGTCTATCGTTTGCTATTAAAGGGAATCTAACATCGTAGTCAGTTGCCGTATCCGTAATTCTGTTTAATACGTTTGTGCCGTTATATGTAAACGCTAATGAACTTAAATTAAGTTGGTTAATCTTTGTTTCTCCGAATATATCTTTAAGGTTTGTTAATTGTCCGTAAAACGTTAATGAATAGTTATCTATTAATCCGTTCTTCGTGTTTGCCTTTTCGAGCGATATAACACCTTTTCGGAACGGAATAAAATCTATTTCAATATATGCAGGGCGTTTTAAATTATAATCTATTGTTCCGTCAACATCGTTTTGATAAAAATGCTCAAATATCTTATTATTTGTTACGCTACCCGGAACGGTGAAACTTTGCGTGAAATCGGTAAACGTTTTTGAAATATCACTAAGATTTTGAACGCTTAGTGTTATGTTTATTTTCTCATCATCAAATAATTCTAAACGCTCATATTGTAAATCAGTACAAGGTCCTGTAACTAAATATTGAAGTTCGGGGCTTTCTCCAAAAACTTCCCAATCAGTTAAAAACGGGTAGTAAACATCGCTTAAAGAATAATAAGTGTAAGTAACTCCGTTTATTGTTATTTCTATTATCCATTGACTACCATCCCAATAAATATAAATTGAAGGAGTAAAATATGAATTTTCAGTTAATAAATAATCTCCGTCTTCCGTTGTTATGTAGTCTCCGTCTTCCGTTACAATATAGTCGCCTTCCGTTAAACCTGGATTGTAAGAATATTCAGGTTTGCCGTTTAAAAAATCAATTCTTGGAACGTCAACTGTTTGCGATTGCCCGTCAAGTGTAAAAGTTACTCGAATGCAATCTATATCAGTTACCTGCCTGCCTATGTATATTTGTACCGTTCTCATTAGCTAATTGAGTTTATAACATCGTAAGCCATTTCAAATTCCATTTGATAGTTTATTGTTTTCGTGTTTATGGATTTAAACTTTTCAATTGATTTAGTTCGTAACGTTGCTGGCAATCTATTAACCCTAATTACTTCACTTAATAAAAGTTCTTCAATTACTTGTTTGTAGTTTTCATTAACCCAACCCGTGTTAGCTTTTATTATTCGTTTTCCGTTTGTGTTAAATGTTTGATATTGTGGTTGTGTTGTGCTATAATCAGGGAACGGAACTGGATTGGTTTTAAATTTATTGTTTTCCATTTCTACATTCTCCGTCGATACCTTATAAAAAAACTCACGTTGCCAACCACCAAAACGATTTATAAATTCTATTACTACTGGCGTATATCTGCATTCACATTGTGGAACAAAATAATAAGTTCCGTAAGTTGTTATAATTGGTGGTATAGCTAATTCTTGAGTAAAGATTTCAACTTTATTTCCGTCTGCTTCCCAACCCGAATAAACTTTTTCAATTGTTCTAACTGAATTATCCGTAATCGTTTGCGTTTGTGTTGCACCCGTATTTAAATTAGTGTATTTTACTTTCCATAAATCTCCTATAGGTAAATTTAACGCATTCAATGTTAATGAACCTGGAGCCGAATTACAATCGTAATAATAAGTGTTTGAACCTCCGTAATTAGATAAATCAGTTAACAATATTACTTGCCCTTGTGGGTTGTATAAATCTTCAAAATAACCAAACCCGTCAAACGCTTTATCAATTGTTGTATCTAAAAAAGTTTCTACTCCGTTTAACGTGTAATATCTTCTATAACTTACATTACAATATGAATATTGATTAGCTAATGAATTTGTATTACCACTTGAATCTGATTGCGAAAAATCAAAGAACTCACGTAAAAACGGAGCTATGTTATAATAAGTTGCTAATTGGTTTGAACTTGGAACTTTCTTACTAAGTGAATAAGTAGGTGCGGCAGGTGCTGCTCCAGTTCCGTTCCAAATAAACAATTCTAATCGTGTGCTTTCTTGAGCAAGTTCGTCAATCGTTACAATATATGGGCTTCGTGCAAATATCATTTTCTAAATGTTTGGTTCATTATGTCATTAAATAAATCTTCAACTTCAAACCCGTAACTTTCTATTAAGTCATCGGGTAGGTTCTTAAAAGCTGCTTCAAATGGCTTAGTAAAAAATAAACTTGGTTTAATTCCAGTCATATAAATACTACGAGCAATTAAAAATTTTAAACTTTTACGGCTCATAAATTGTCCGCCTTTTCCTCGTGGTGCAATACCTCTACGAATAATCCATTTATCTAAACTTTTAGTTAGTCCGCCTTTTGGTCCTGAACCACTACCAAATTTAAATGGTGAGTTTGGCGCATTTTGTTTTCCTTTATTTTTTGCTCCGTCAGGAAGTGCGTTTGGATTAGCACCCTTAACTCCTTGGTCTTGATAAAACCCGTATTCTTCCATATCGAAATAAATACCAATGGAGTTAGGGAATGCTTTTGATTCTCCTTTAATTGAGTTATAAAGTTTTTTAGAAGCGTTCTTTCCAGTTGTCGTTAAATTCTTTTTTGCTTGACTAACGACGTGCTTAATAAATTTATCTAAAACTTCTTGCCTGTTATCCATCACAAACCGTCATTTCGTTGCCTATCAAATAATCGAATGTCATAGTCCAACCTGCTAAGTTATTTTCGAACCGCTCAATAAATGGTTCACAAGTTGGATTGCCGTCAATGATTCCTAAATTTAAAAAGTAGTCACCACGAGTTAACTTTTCGTAAACACGATTTAACATTGTTATTTGTGTGTTCAATACGTCTTGCTCGTTGTCGTTTCCTACAAAAATGTCAGTTGTTTCGTCTTTTGATATGTCTACTACGTCCATTGCAATAATAGAAATATTATAACGAATAACATTACTTTCAAACGTTGCGTTATTTACAATGATATGAGCCAACGGGAATATAGTTTGTTTAGCTAAGTCAATTCTAAAAATATCCCCTTGCGTAACCGTGTTCACTAAGTCAGTTGCTTCTAACTCAGATTTAATAATGTTTAAAATTCCGTAATAACTCATAATCCTTTTTTAAATTGTCTATTTAATTCACGTTGCTCAATTTCGATTTTTTGCTTTTCGAAAGTAAGGAAGGTAAGTGCTGTTGTAAGTCGAAGTCGGGTAACTTCTTCAAACTTTGTGACGTCTCCTTTAGCTGCTGCATATATGCTTTGATACCAACCCCATTGTTTACTAAATTGAGTTCTTTCGCTAAAGTCGTTGTCATTTCCTTGCTCGTCAGTATCTCCGTCTCCAAATAAGACAGGGTAGCCCCTAACAACTCGTTCTCTAAATTGTAAAAAAAAACCTTTGCTGCTAAGGCTATATCTAAACTTACGTTTTCCATTATTTCGGAATAGTTAGCAGAACTTTCGTAAGGCTCAATTTTATACTTGTCTCCGTGTTTTTCTACGATAGGACGATACATAACAGCCATTGCCTTGTGAAACGTTCCTATATCGCTTATATTCGCTTCTAAGTCTATATATTCACCCCAACTCATATTCTCTAAATTCGGAATAAACCCAAATTCAGTATCTAATACTTTAAAACGGTTTTTAAATTCGCTTTTTTGTTGGAACATCGTAGCAAAATGCTGGCTTAATACTTCGATTTCTTTAAACTGAATTTTAACTACGTCCTTTAGTTCAATACCGCAAAAACATTGTATCATTTTCTCAGCTAAAAAAACTTCGTCATTCGTGTTTTTGGCAATAGCTAAAAATTTTTGATAGTGCTTTAAAGGTATCTCACTAAGTTTTGTTGGAACGATTAATTCTAACTTCATATTATTTAAACGTTTTATTATGTTTCTTGTAGTACACGGCAATAGCATACGCTTCGCCTAACAACATTAAATGCTTTCTTATGCTTTGAGCGTCGTTAAAAACTATCTTTACACGTTTACCCGTTCGAATATACACATAATGCTCAACTTCCTGGGCCATTATCGGCGTGTCATCTGTCATTAACGTAAATTATATGTGCCGTAATTTCTTTTTAATCCTAAAGTTTCCATTTCGTGGTAACGGAGCGCATCAATAGCGTGGTTATTATTGTCAATAGGTTTGTTTAATCGTGTTCCTGCTTTATCTACGTCCCAACAATAAGCCCGAAGTTCTTTGATTAAATTAACGCTGTTTGCCGTTATTAAATATTCTTGTTGTTGCATAACATCAATTCCGTAATTAATCGAGTCCTTACCCTTTGTAACCCCTTTAATTGTTATTCCGTAGCGTCTTATTTCGTCAATGCTTTTAGGTTCTGAGCTATCAGCGTAAACAGGTACGTGTTTTGGAAGTCTTTTAGCTATATCGCTGTTTAACATTCCTGTTTGATAAACTAATTCGTTGAGGATTCGTGTTCCGTTATAATTGTAAATCTCGATTGCTGAAGTAGGGTCGTTTGTATATCCAAAGTCTAATCCTATCCCTATTAACTTAGCTTCTTTTGGTAGTACGTCGATTTGTTTCCAGTTACTAAATATAACACCTTCGAGCATTCCTATTTCGCCTAATCCGTAAACCCTCCACCAGTTTGCCCAATATGCGCTTGTTTCGGCTTTTAAACGGTTCTTTTCAATTTGTTGTACAATACTATCGTCTAAAGCTTCATTGTCTTTGTACGTAAGAATTAAGAAGTCGCTGTCTTGTTCGTCTTTTAGTTCAGTATGTACCCAGAATTCATTAGCGGGGTTGAAGTCTAAATATATAGCTTTCTTTGTACGTATCGCAAGTTCGTTATAAGACTCAAAGGTTACGTTGTTACATTCGTTTATATATAGAACGTCACGCCTTGCACCCCTTAATTTAGAACTGTCATCAGCACTAAAAAATTCAAAGCTGCTTCCGTTTAAAAATTGATAGGTTAATAACGATTTGTTAAATTGGTTTTCGTGCCATTTATTCATCCACTTCATCAGCTTAATAAAGTCCTTTAACGCACCCCTACGTAAATGCGGAATACTTTCAGCAACTACGCTAACTTCAAGACCGTGTATTGCAGAAGCACGCGCTATTAAAACGGATAATATTCCGTACGTCTTGGCAGCCGACGTGCCACCCTGAATAATACGAACTCGCTTTTTGAGTTTAAGTATTTTATTCGTCGAAGTCGTCCGCAGAAACATCAGGAAATATTGGTTGTTCTAATATTGTTTGTTCAATTTGTTGTAAAGGCGCACCGTAACCGCTATCCATTAAAGCCTTATATGCTGCTACATCGCCTTCACGTGCTTTTTTAATAAGCGCCAAAGTCATTAAATCTTCTTGGCTCATTGTTTCTTCAGCACCTGTTAAAGGGTTTTTTAGCTTTTGATTAACTTCTAACCAATACTTTGCTATTGTGCTTCTATTCTTTGCTCCTTTAGGTCTTCCGTTAGGGTTGCCGCTTTCGCCTTTGTCCCAAGCTGGTTTTAAATTATCTTCTTTTGCCATTTCGGTGTTTTTTCGGTGTTATTTAATTTCAACTCCGTTTTTCTTAATAACTAAACTCGGGTCGAGTTTTTTCATTCGGTCAATAATAACTTGACAATATTTCGGGTCTAATTCCATTCCGTAACATTTACGTTTAATTTGGTGTGAAGCCACCATCGTTGTTCCGCTTCCTAAAAATGGCTCCGAAATTATTTCGTTTTCATTTGTCATTGCTTTTATATATTCACTTGGAAGTTCAATTGGAAACATTGCAGGATGTTTTACGTTTTCATCTCTTGCTAATTGTGGATTAATAGTATTAATAGTTCCTAATTGTCTTTTATCTCTAATTATTGGAGCTTTTTTATTTTTTATGCTTCCGTCTTTTTGTCTATTTGCAACTTCATTTCTCGTATTACCCGCTTCTTTATTTTCAATAGTTAAATTTAATTTTTTTACTTTTTTACCAAAAACAAATATCCATTCGTGTTGTGTGGCAAACATTGAAGTAATATTAGCTATTGAAAATCCAGCGTTTTCTCTATTCCAAATATTCCAACTTAAAAATAAATATCCATTATCCTTTGCTTTTTGAATATAATCATTCCAATACTCAAAAATTTGTCCTTCTTTTCTTTGAATTCCTAAATTAATAACTTGGTATTCACAATATTGATAAAATGAAGTTATAAATTCAATTATCTTTTCAATAGATAAATCTTTATTCCCGTTGTATTCTCTCATATCTGAATATGGTGGCGAAGTAAATAATAATTCCGATTTTTGTCCATTCATCAACTTAGCAACATCATCACTATCCGTTGAATCTCCACAAAGTAAACGGTGTTCTCCTATTTCAAATAAATCTCCTATTACTATGTCCGTGTTTATCTCGTTAGGTATTTCATAGTTATCTTCTTCTGCTTCGAGTTCTTCTTGAACGCTTAAATCAACTGGCAAATCTAATCCCCAATCGTCTAATTTTTCAGCATCCCATTCATTTGCTAAACTATCCCAGTCCCATTCTCCAAAACCTACATTATCTTTTATTAGAAATTCGTTTTTTTGTTCCTCAGTCCATTCGTCTGCTACTATAATAGGTATTTCTTTCAATCCTATCTCTTTACAGGCTTTTAAACGCATATTACCACCCAAGACAACGTATTTGTTATCTACGTCAGTAAAAACAACTAAGGGACGTTTATTTAACATATCAGGAAACTCTTGGATAGACTTAACTAACTTTTGGAATTTATCGTCTTTTATTATTCTTGGGTTCTTTGGGTTCGGCTTTACGTCCGTTATCTTTACTAATTTCATTTAGTTTGGATTATATTGATATGTATTAAAATCTTCTTTCGTTACTGCGTGTAATTCTAATTGCTTAATATTATTGTCGATGAATATACAATAGTTTATTTCTGCTACTTTCATAATTAAACGGATTGCATTCCATTCTTTTTTATGTAAAGTTGGGTTCATAAATATTATGTAATAATCTCCTTTTAGTGTTAAGCTCACTTACTTTGATTCGTCTTTATATTGGTTGTAAACTTTTCTTAAATCTGCTATCCTTTCTAACACGCAACTTGGACAGCTTGTTAGTTCGTTTCTTACTTGAAACACTCTTGAATGAATTTTAAATAGTTCTACTTGTTCAATCGGAGTTACACGATCCGTGTTTCTGTTAAACCATTCATCTAAGAATTTAAATTCAGGTTCTTCTAAACACAAAGGCTTTTTATATGGAAAGATTTGATTTAACTTTTGTTTACGTTCTTCGCATCCACAATCTTCACCCATTAACCATTTAGCAACCTTTGCTATTCCAGTAACTTCTAAAACCTTTTCTACCGTGTCTCCTAATCCTTCGCTTTTAGCTGCTAATATTTCAGCCTTTGTTCGTCTTTTTCGTGCCATAATTTATTTTATATTAATTCATAATCTTCATTCACATAGTCTAAATAATCTTCGTGAACGTTCTCTTTTATTCTATCCTTACAATTCTTGAGCGTGCAAAATATACTACGTAAACTTATTTTAGTTGCCTTTTCCATTTCTCGCATTGTCATATTTTTATCCCTATATAAATCAAATAACATTTTATCGTACCACTCCCAACGTTTTGTTTCTTCATTAACTCGTTTGCAAAGTTGCCAAAATGCTTCGTGTTCTTCTAAGGTATCAATGTAAGCTAAGTTCATTATTTCATTTAATCCGACTTTATGAACCTTGCTTTTTTGCCTGTGGAAGTCTACAAACAACGAACGCAAAGTTAAATAAACATAATACTTATTTACTTGTCCGTTTACAATAACCGCTTTTTCTTTATTCTTATTGATAAAACGAATGTACATTTCTTGTACTAAATCCTCTGCATAAAAATCTTCTCCAAAACTTTTAATCGTCTTTATATATTCCTTATGATGTTTAGCAACTTGTTCTATCCAGCTCATAAATAAATTTCTAAAGTCCAATATAAAAAGAAAAAGCCCACGACACCACTTTTTCTATAAGCAACGCCGAAGGCTAATTCATCAGTTTTTTTTAGTTTCACTCGACTAAGTTATGCAATTTTTTCTTATAATTAATTAAACGTCCTAATGCTCTTGAACACGTATCTAATCTATAAACGTATTTTTCTGCTAATTCGTGCAATAATCCTTTCTTTGCAGTCATTATAAATTCTGAATGTAGCCTCATTCGTGTTTGCATCCCTTCAATCATATCGTCAATTTGGTAAATTCGTTCTTCTACTTCGTCTTTATCTATTGCAATACATTTACCATCGCAAGACATACAAGTAAAATCAACGGGGTTTTGTTCATAAGGAATATGCGTATCGTTTAAGTCAATAGTAACATAACCAGCTCCGTCACATTCAGGGCAATTCATAAATAAACTTTTCATAATTTTTAATTTTTAATTGTTAAACGTGTACAAATATATTAATTAATATAATACAAACAAAAAAAAGACGGAATTTTTACGTTCCGCTCTTAAATTTACTTACTGAAGAACTCGCCTAACTTTTCGATTGACCTACTCGATAGGTTACTTCCGTTTAAAAACTTATGAAGATTAGGTTGTCTTACTTCTACTAACTTCGAAAAAGCGTTAAGGCTTAATTCGTGTTTTTGCAGGTAGTGTTTAACCATTGACCGGGTAACTTCATTTACTTCGCTTAATACTTTTGCCTGTTCTTTCATAAGTTATTTAAAAAATCGTCAAAATCTTTATTCCCGTAGTTAGGTCTACCACTTTGAACTGGTTGCTCTTGAACTGGTTTAAAACTTAAACTTAGAAACTTTCCGTTTTTACCTTCCTTCACCCAACTTGAAACATAATACTCAGTTCCGTTAATTGTTGCCTTGCCGTTGTAATGCGGATGCGTTTCTTTTTCTCGCTTGTTGTTAGTGAATAACACTCCGCTGTTGTCTTTCTTTTCCATTTTACTTAATATATTTTACTGGGTTTATACTTTGAAGCCATTGTTTTAAGACTTCGATTTTACTTCTTACGCTTGTTTTACTCATTTAAATTTAAATTATAACTATTGATAATTTCTCTTATTAATTCTCTTATATCTTCAGCTAAATTAATCTCATCTTCAGAAGCTATTTGGTCTTTATAATACCCGTGTTTTACTATTGTTCGTAATTCTTGGTCTAAATTCCACATAGATAGTTTCCATTTGTAACCATCTAACGCTTCTTTTATTTCTGTTTGTTCTTCAACTGAATCAAATTCTAATATTACTTTTCCCATTTTTGAAATCTTACGCTATCAATATGTTTTACTATAAAATCGCCTTCGTTATTTATAACTCTTGACACACTTATATTTAGTATCCTTCCTCCAATAGGTTTAATGGGTGCGCCTCTTTCAATGTGCCAACCTTTGCTTCCGTCTCCATATTCCTCTTTATAAGTTCCAGTTATCATTAAATGCAGTTCCTTTTGTTGAAGTGAATAACCATTCTTAGAATTATGTATTATAGTATCTCTTACATCGTGTCGTGCAGAATTTTCGTGTATATGACCCATTGTAAATACGTCAAACCCTTCATACATTTCTAATGCTCTTGTTAAATTCAACGCTCCTTTTGTAACTACTCCACCACCGCCTGAACCGTGAAAATATTTAATTTTATAACTTATATGCTTCTGATTATATAATTGTTTAATAATTAACCAACCACCATAACCACCAGTCATTACATTACTTTTGTTTTTGTAATTTAATAAGTCAACAAATCTTTGTAATATATCCGTTTCCTGATATTTGATTATGGAAGTTTCGTGGTTTCCGTAACCTATAACAGTAAGAATATGAGCATAAGGTGAAAACCATTCAACAGCCGTTTCAACAATACTATCTAAATATTTAGAGTTATTGTGTTCAGGTCTTATATCTGATTTGCTTCCGCGTTTATCTCCTTTACCCTGCATTAAACAAAAGAAATCACCATTAACCATTACTGGAATATTCTCAGCTAAACAATAATCTAAATGCTTTTTTAATAATTCCCAGTTGCATTTTGGGTTGTCCCAATGTAAGTCTGATAACATAGCAATTTTAATTTCTTTTCCGTCTAATTGTAGTTCGTGAACGTTTTTAGAATGTTTCTTTAGTTCCATACTATTTAGACGAAATTAATCATCTATTGTTTTTCAATATAAAGGTTCTTAAATCTTTCTTGACTGCAACAAAATTCTGATATCGTGTTTTTGTCGTACTGCCTTATTACTTCGTACCAAAGTTTATTACGTTGGATAGCTTTGATTTGAACGACTTGGTCGGGTCTGCTTACGTTAATGTAATAACCCATTTCTTTTAGTTCTTTCATATTATTCTGATTTAAAGGTTTCGTTGTAGTATTCTTCTCCTGTAATAAATGGCATTTTATTTTCATTAGCTTCAATTATCTGCTCTTTCTCCATTGCTTTGGCTTGGTGTAATTGACCTATCAAATCATCTATACACCAATGAGAAGCACCATTGTTTTTTTGCTCAATAAAGTATTGAATCATTTTTTCTACTGCTGTCTGTTTCATAAGTTTTCAATTAAATTGTTGTAATATTCTCTGCATTCTTCTACTCGTTGTTTAATCTTTTCGATTATTTCTTCGTCTTTTGCTATTTTAAAGACTTTTACACGCTTTTCTTTTGGAATGTGGTCAAAGTTATGTTTCTTTTGAACAAAGTCTCTTACATCCAAACTTTCATCTATTAGGTTTTGTTTCCAGTGTTCCCTTCTAACTTCATCTTCAACTATCTGAAAAGGAGTATTGACTAAGCAATAACATAAAAGTGCTTCCGTTTTGCCTGTTAACCATAAATAACCTTGTAGCTGAAAATAGTAATCCTTGTTTGGAATCTCATCTTCGAAGAAAGGAAAGGTAGTAGCGTCAAAAGAAGTTTTCACATCGAGTAAAATTTCGTTCGTGTTTACATCGGGCGTTCCAGTAATCCATTCGTTCGTTAGGTTTTCTTCATTCTTGTAAATAAAGCCTAAATTCAAAACATCATTAACAAGTTCTATTGCCTCGTCTTCGCATTCGTTACCCTTGTCGGTGTATCTACTCCAAAATTCCTTTCGTATTCCATACGTGTTTTCAATTGCTAACTCCTGTAAGTAAGTTTTACAAGTCTTGGATAAAACTTCCCCTTTGGTTTTTGGGGAAGTCATTATTTTGCCTAATTGTGATGCTCTGATTTTCATATCAATAACAGTGATTTCTTTTGTACTTCGTTTAAATCGAACTTCGCTTGTAGTTCTTCAGCTGTAAATTCTCCTGCTCTAATTGCTTCAATGGCTTTTAAAAAACGTTCACCTTCTATTTTAGGTTTCTTTGTTTCGTGTTTTACTTGCTCACCAGCTGCGTCCGTGTCTTTGTCAGTTACTATTCCTAAAATAGTTGAAAGGCAGTAACGTCTATAATAAGTTATTCCCGAACCAAAAGACTGATAATCGTTCATTCCTTTTAGCTGAATCATTGGAATATCGGTTTTACTTTCTATACTTTCACCGCTTTCGCAATGGAATAAAATAGTAACGATTTGCTGACCGTTGATTAGTTGGGTGAATCCTAATCCGTGTTTTTGCAGTAACGGGTTAATCACTTCAAAGATTTTCGGAAGATCGGCGTAGCTATACCCGTAACCTTGCGTCCCTTTGTGAATTACTGGCACTTCTTGTTGGAAGTCTGCCAATGCTTTAAATAAATGTTTCATAAAATATAAATTAATTGTTAAACGTGTACAAATATACTAAAAAGAATAATACAAAAGCGAAAAAAGAAAAAATATTTAAAATAATTTTAATTGATTAGTATGGTTTTTAATTCGTTCAATCGCCTTTTCGTAGTATTCAGCATCTAATTCGCAAGCAGTTAACTCGAAGCCGTAATCGTGGCAGGCTATTGCAATACTTCCTGAACCTAAATGAGTATCGAGTATTTTGTCACCTTGTTTTGCGTATTTGTCAAGGAGCCATTTGTAAAGTGCAACGGGTTTTTGAGTGGGGTGTATACAATCCTTACCGCCTCGAGTACCTTCAAATTTATGTATAGTATATTTTCGTACTGCTGTTTTCATATTTGACCAAGCAAGCTCGCAATCAGCAAAATCAGTGCCTTCGTTTTTTTTATCCCAAACAATCCAACAAGGTGTGTTTTGATTAGGTATATTTTCAATAAAATGATTTGCACCCCAAATAATTACATATTTTGAAACTCTTAAAAGTTCTATAAAATAATCTTTTGAGGGTGCTGAATTATCCCAGTTTTTAGAAGTATATTTTGGTTTTCTATTGTATGAATTTGGTCTACTTGGACTCGTTCTTACTCCTTTTCTTCCGTCTTCACCTATCCCATAAGGCGGATCAACAATAGCCAAATCAAAATAGTTATCCGGGTAACGTGCCATTAATAACATATTATCTTCGTTTGTTATTTCTATTTTATCCGTTACTTTCATAAAAATTTCTTTAATCCTTCAGCGCATCGCTGAATTGAGTTAGCACGTTCCTGAAGACTTTTAATTTGTTCTGCTATGGTTTCAGTGCAATCGCTTGTAAAATAGCCGTGTGACGTTGCTATTAACGGAATAATTCCGTTTGTCCGTATGTAATTCACCATCTTACGTAAACGAGGTTGGCTCATACGTGTTTTAAAACCCCTTGCGGATAAAAATTCGTTCATTCGTGTAACGATTAACTCGGCTTTTATCGGGTTATTTTTTTTATAATTACGGAACCCGTGAACTACGATTGGAAGTATCTCCATTTCTTCGCTTGTTAGTTCGCTTGTGTGTTCTTCAAAATTGGTTATCATTGTTTTAGGTTTAATTGTTAAAACAAAATTAATTATTCTTTTTGATATAACTCTAAATCTTTGCACTTTTTTTTGTAGATAGCCATTATTTCTTTTAACTCTTCTTTGGTAAACTTTCTCGTTACCCTTGCTTTTGCTTCAAGTTGGCTAAATCGTTCTGCTCCTATCTTCATTAAAAGATTAGTTCTATATTCAATTAAATTACCTGATAAGTAACTATTGCATTTTTCACATTGAAGGTGAACATTATCTTCATCAAAACGAACGTTCCAATGGTTGTTAGCATTCCAAAAATGTCCTGCATTTATTTTCTTCGGAACTTGTTTACACGAAATACATAGTTCGTGTTTATCTCGCAATCGGATATATTTATTAAAAATGATTTGTGTAGCTTTAATTAACTCTTGAACCGTCTCCAGTTCTTCTTTCATTTTTTGTTTTTTCTTTTTCCAATTTTTTATAGTAGCTTCTTGAACCCAAGCATCAACACACATTTTGTTAAAACAATATTTTTGATTAAACCGAGCAGGTTCGAATTTCTCTTTGCAGTTTTTACACCTCATAATTCTGAATCTTTAATTTTTAACTGAATCTGCAAATCACGAACTTTAAATTTTTCTTCCTGCAATAGTTTTTCAAGTCTAAAGTTTTGCTGAAGTGTTGCCCTTAGTTCTTTTTCGATAGCATCGTAAGCAATCTTAACTTCTTGAAGGTCTAACAAGCTACGTTCCATTGAGTCAATTAAATCGGTTCTTGTTCCGTGTTTTTGTTTTATTTCTTCAAGGCTTAGTTTAATCTTTAAATAAGTAGTATCTAAGTTTACTTTGCCTGTTATAATAGTTAATTCATCCATTTATTCGTGTTTTTGCTTAGTTTAATTATCAAAACGGTGTTTCGTTATCCGGCTTCAGCATTTCGAATGCGTCCTTCTTCATCTTTTCGCTAAACGAAAGTAATTCTTTTCCGTTTACTATATCGGGTTCAATTAAAGGAAGTTGTTTAGCAGGAAAAGCGTTTGATATTTTTGGTCTAACTGACTTCAAAGGGTCAACTCCATTAATTACAAACCCTAATCCCGAATTAAAATCAAACATAATAGGGTCATTCAATGCTGTATGTTTACCGCCCGTGTCCATATCTTTAACCTTTTCTACGTTTACCCAAGTGCAATACTTCATTGTTTCGTGTTTTACTAATCTATGAATTACAAACAAGTCATCACAACGATTACTAAATGCTTTACCACCTTCGATATGGTCTTTTAAAGGTGCTTTTAAATGTCCTTTATATTCGCCTTCCTGATAAACGTTACCACTTCGACCGCTTTCACTATTCGGGTGCGTGTTTATGTAAATTGTAACTCCGAACTTATTGCAGAAATCACGGCAAGTGTTTAAAAAATTGTAGTTGCTTTGAAAATCCATTTGCCTATCTAACCCGGTAAATGGGTCAATTAATGCTACATTGCATTCGCTTTCTTCAAACAACTTCAATAATTCATTTGGTTTATATAATTCCTTATTGCTTATGAATTTAAATTGTTGTTCAAGTATCATTGTTCCTGTAGTTATTTGTTGGTAGGTTAAATCTTTGAATTTTATTCCGTAATACATTTGTAGTAAATCACGAAGTATTGTAGCTTTTTTATTTTCACCGCTCCAAATGCAAAACTTCAAATCGTGTTTAAGTGCCAACGTTAAGAAATACCAATTTATCCAATAGGTTTTACCTACGTTATCGTGTCCGAGAATGATGTTTAGTTGATTAGGTTTAAAACGAATATACTCATCTAAATCGCAATCAATTTTTAATCCGTCTTTTATTTTACCGTCTTTATAGTCAAGTAAATATTGTAAGCAGTCGCCTTCTTTTGTTATCATTGTTTAGGTTTTAAGAATCCGAGTTTAATTGCTTTTAGTTCTTCAGGTGCAATACCTTCGGTTTCATATTGTTTAGGATTTCTACTATGCCACGTTGACAATCTTTGTTTAATACCGAATGTTTTTTCCTTTTCAAATCTAAGTTTTTTATCCTTTTCACCGTGTTCACTCCAGTAATTAAAAAAGTCACGTAACATTTGTTTTGGATATTCTTCAACATATTCAGTAATAGCGTCGTAAAATTTTATTTTACGTTCTTCTATACTTTCTATTACTTTATCTTTTACTTTAACTATATCTTTATCTATTACGGCATTTTTGGTATCCACTTGCATACGTTCGGATGCGGTCGCATTCCATCGCTTACGTGCGTTTTCTTGGTTCTTCACTCGTATATCTTCGTATTTTTGTAAGTCACGTTTCAAAGTTTGTTTAATTGGTTCGAACGCTATTTCAGTAATTATATCTTCTGCTATTGGTTCTTGGTCATTAACATACTTTAAAATATGTTTAAATAATTTACCTGCTTGTTCATCTGATAACTTTTCTATAGTGTGAATTATATCACAATATAAAATAAATCCTTTTTTTTCTTTTGCCATTTGTTGTTGTATTAAAATAAAAAAACCCCTTCAAATCCACTGGAGTCTCACGTCAGTTTCATTGAAAGGGTAAATAATTCCTTTTCGGTTAACTATGTTTGAGACTCTAACCGATTACAAATATACAAACTATTTTTTAATCTTCTTCAAAATTCTTATAAAAATTTCTTTCTATATTAACACGGATTCTCCACCGCTTAATTTTACGATAGTCAATCTTTTGCTTACCATTGTAAAGTTTAAATACTCTCATTACCAAAATTTCATTATAAAGTGAATAACTAAATACCAAAATAAACCACCTACAAAAACGTAGAAGAAGCAGCCTAAATAATTTCTCATAGCTTTTCTAATTGGGTTACTGCTTCTTTTAAAAACTTAATTCGTGCTAACGTAGTTGTTTCCTGAATACGTTGATGACAAGTAAATATAGCGCAATTTCTTGCTACTCGGTAGTCTTTTATTTCAAGTCCTATGTAGAACTTGTCTACTAATTCTATTGCAAATTCTTTAGGTGTCATACTTTAGATTTTACTATTACTTCATTATGGTTAATTACTTTAAAACTTCGTGTGCGTTCGTATTTCTGCATAAACTGAAGACTCATTTTATTATAAACATCCTCGTGATATTCTTTGCCTTGTAAAAGCAATTCCTTTAAACGTTCTATTTGCTGCAATAAGACGGATTCATTTGTCCATTCAAAAACCGCTGTAACTTCTTTTGCTTTCATTCTATTCTGATTTAAAGGTTTCGTTGTAATATTTTTCAAATTCATTTTCGTTTTCTTCTTTTAAATCTTCATTCCAATCTACATTAAGTTCCCAATTCCAAGTATCGCGATAAGCAAACCCTTGTTTATATGAATCTTTTATCTGTTCTTTCTCCATTTCTTTGGCTTGTTCTATTAGTTCAATTAAAATTTCCCCTTGTGTTTGAATAATAATAGTATCGTGTGGATTTCTCCTTGTAATTCTATTTGTTATTTCATTTCCTAACCATTCTACTGCTGTTTTCATAATTTTATTCTTTTATGTTTTCCTGTTCTTAATATATCTTCTTCTTTGATTCCGTGTTTTTGTGCGTACTTCAAAACGTATTCTTCGCAATACTCTAACACGGATGAACTATAAAGATGCTTATCGTTAATACTTACCGCATAACTAAGGTAAGTTCTATCCTTATACGTTTGAGTTATTTTTCTAATCCACCTATATTTCATATTAATGTTTTTACATATTCATAAATTTCGTAGGTTTCATTTTCTGCCCAAGTGATTATTTCTTCTTCTTTTTCCATATCGTAATTAAACCTGAATAACGACTGATGACAAAGTTCGTGCATAATTAAACCCGTTGTTTTAACCTCATCCGTGCATCGTGACAAGTTAATAAACACGAATCGCTTATCCTTTTCGCCATACTCATTATTTACCTTAGGAATGAAGTTACACCACCCGGCAATATAAGAACTTTGTTTCGTGTTTTGATGCAATCTACAATCCGTTATATTTAACCCGTGCATTTCTTTTACATTGAAATAATAAAACACTTCGCAAGGGTCAGCACTCAACAACAAAGTATAACCATCTCTATTTTTTACCCACATAGTTCCAAGTTTTATCGTTATCATTCCAACGTAATGTTCGTGCTTTTGCGTGACAAACCTTCATATAATGGTCAATATTCAATCGTCCTGTATTATTCTTCTTTTGCTCCAACCAATAATCAATTATTTCAATCAAAGTTGGTTTCGCTTTTTTAGCCGTTCTCATCGCATTAAAATTAAAAGTGAATACAATCCTACCAAAGTAACAATAAGTAGCGGGAAAAAGCCTAAAAAGCACTTTAAAACGTCTTTATGCTCTTCAGTTCGTGGTGTAACTTGGTCTAACAAGTCTAAAAAGTAATTTTTCATAATAAATAAATTGTTAATGTGCGTTACGGATGCGCACCCCCCGTTATGTTATTTAATGTTCCCAATTAATAATAATTGATTCACATACACCAAAACGATAAGTAATAATGTCCATAATTCTTTGATGCATTTCAGTTCTTGTTTCATTTTCAAAGTTGTAAAACATTCCTATTGATTTTCCATTTACTTTTACTATTGCTTTCATAATTTCTAATTTTTAATTGTTAAAGCGAAATTAGTTATTCTTTTTAATATAACAAGTTTTTTTTCAGTTTTTTTTAAAATATTTTTTCTAAAACTAAAAAACCCCTACCGAAGTAAGGGTTCTCGTTAACAATTAAACCTATCAATTATGAAGAAATCAGGTACAAATATAGTTACTTTAATCTTCTCAGCAATACTTTTTTAATAATATTGCCTACAAATTTTAAAAGACCGCCTTGTGCGTCAACTTTCACCTCAACGTTGTCAGCGGTCTTATTAACTTCGACATCCAGTTTTTTAGAATCGTAGTTTACTTTTAAATCTCCGTCTTTACGTTCAACATTTACATCTATATTTTCCGTATCAACATTTACGTTTAAATTTTTCTTTGCCATTTTATTGTTCGTTTGTTGTTATTACTCCTTTAGCTTCTAAAAATACTTTTCTAACGCCAGCAGGTTGCGCTATCTTCCACAATGTTCTTCGTGCTTTAAATAATCGTGTTTTTGCGATTCGTGAAACACTAACTGCATTTCCCTGATTGCCACCTAAAACGTGAAAATGCGTTTCGTCTTCACCTACATATATTCCAACGTGTCCACCGCCATTTCGCTTGAATGTCAATACATCGCCTAACATTGGTTCTTTAGCTTCAAAACCCCAATTAGCCCACGATAACGCCCAAAGTGGTTTATCTACTACTTCTAATGCTGCCATTTTACAGCAATAAGCTATAAATAAACCACACCAAGGTATTTCGTCTGAATTATAAACACTTGCTAATTTTAGTTCACGGGCCCAACCTAAGATAACAGGATTGTGTTCTTTTCCTACAATCTCTTTAACTCCAAGTTGTTTAACAGCTTGAACTAAAATTCTCGGTGCTTTTTCTTCTTTTAACCAATCGTAGTTCATTCAATCTCTATTAATTCATCTTTTGGTACAACAGCAAAATGAGTAGTGTCAATAATTTGTCTTGTAGCCACATTTTTATCTTTACCATAACAAGCGTATAAACGTGCTTTTAAATCTTGTACTTCCGTATGCGTGTAAAATAACCATAAGGCTAAAACTCCAGTAGCTCCGTGTTTTTTTATAGTTTGTAAAAACTTGTCAATAGGTAACATTAGATTTCGTATTTTGGAAGTTCTACATTATTTACCCAATCAATAATATTTTGGTCGTTCCAATCTTCCGTGTACGTGTACCCGTAAAAATCGATTCCAAAAATTGCAGAAGGGGTAGTTAACAAAACGTTTGCACTGCATACTTTGTTAATAATATCATCAGTTACAATTGTAACCGTTACGGTTGGATTAATAATCTCAACATTAAATTGTGGGAATTTATAAGTCGCCATTTTTTATTTTTATTTTAAGTTAGTGTTGTTCCTGTTACGGTGAATGTTCTTACTCTGAAATAGGTCATATTTGCTGTTGTTACCTTTGTTGCTTGTGATGTCATCCCGACATTATTAAATGTATAAGCTGATGTTGTTGAACTTAACAAAGTATTTGCACTCCAATATATTCTGCCTGTTTGTGATAAATTAATAGGTGAATAATTCAAAAAATTATCTTGATTATTAGCGTAATTAATTAAATTAAATATCTCTTTCATATTAGGCAATCTCCAACCACTTGTGTAAGTTCCAACTGAATAAGAAAGTGAATCGTCAATTGCAGTATTCCAACTTTGACCAGTTGCAATTGCTACTCGTGAAATTCCTAAAACAGTTGAACCGTCATAAGTTGACCAATCAATCACAATATTATTTGTATAGGTTTGTGTTCCTAATTCAGAAGTAAATCTATTCGTATTTCCAAATGGATTGTTACTTGCTAATGTTGTAAAGTTAGTTGCCCTACCAGCTTCTAAGTCTCCATCGTCTCCAGTTCTGTAACTTGTTGTTTGTCCTGTTTTCATTAACGTTGCTCCAACGGGTGCTGCTGCCGCAGGTAATTCAATCGTCAAAACATTTGAAACTAATGAAGAACTTGTTGGCGTTACGGGGTTTGTTCCGTCTGTTAAATCAATGTCTAATGTGGTTCCTGATTCTACTGAACCTTGCGAAACGTGATTAACATTTACTTCAACTGGATTAACACCACTACAAGAAAAATATTCTTGAGCAACTCCCCAACCAATATCGTTGTTACAAGCTCCCTCACCCCATCCTATTTCATTTGCCATAATCTTATTTTTTAATATGTTTTACTTAATGTGAAAATATCTGAATAAATTGAATTGTTAGCGTTGTTAGTGCTAAACTGAGCCGTTATATCTAAGGTGTTATTTATCGTAGTATCAAACGTTGTATTATTAACGATATTCCAAGCGAAGCCCTCTTGCGTTCCCGAAGCAGCTTTTAAAATATGAAACTGCGATAAAACTACAATCGAAGCAACTCCAGAAGCACCAATTGACCTAATTGTAAACGTTGTTGTTAAATACCATACTTGATTTGTAATAGCAGGCATTGTTAACGCTCCCGAACTACCCAAAGAAACTGCACCCGATTTTAATCTTATTGTTATCGTGTTTCCGTTTTGTGCGCTCATTACTCCGCCCATATCTAAACGAAAAGAATCGCCAACCTGAAAAGTATTTGCAGGAACTGTTAATGAACCTACTCCACCATCTATTAACGTGCCTTCGGTTGTCGTTGCAGTAATTGTAGTGCTGTTTGCTGTTTGTGAAAAAACACGATAATTAACATTACTTCCGTTAACTCTTTTAGTTACGTAACCACCCCCTAAAACTTCTGCAATAGGAATTAAGTCAGTTTGTGCTAAACTACTTCCCTTTGCCGTTAGTTCCGATATCTTTACTTTTGCCATTGACCTTATTTAAATAAACGAGTAACTTCTCTATATTTTCCTTTTTTGGTTTATATGTTTTCATAGAATCCAACCACCATAATTAATGTTATCACTTGGGTAAACATCACCCGGTTCGTTTGCGTCGTACTCAGGGAATAACGCTGAATTATTTGTTATGTAATCTAAATATCTCGAAGTATATCTATCCGCCAAAGTTTTGTAATATTCCCGTAAATAGTCTACTTCGTTTTTTTCTACGTTTTCAGCATTTTCACTTGAATGTTTATAAACTCCTTTATTTGCTATTGTATAAGCTGCGTTAGGCATATATTCATACATCGCCCAATAAATCAACATCCATTTAACGTGACCTTCTAATAAAAATTTATAATCTTCGTTTCCCGGGTCGTTCACTTCGTTATCTTCGATTAGTTGTTTTAATTTGTCAACTAACTTAGTTCCTAAATAATTTTCTATTTGAACGTCTTGAGCAATCTTAATGAACTGAATAAATTTATCCGTGTCTACATTGCCATTTAAAGCCGTATAACGAACTATATCATCTCGTGTTATAAAAAGTATTTCAGCCATTAGTTAAATCGTTTATTCGTTGGTAAAAAACCTTCATAAGGCATATCCTTAGGACGCATAGCAACTAAATTGTTATTTCGTATTCTATAACCTGCCTTTTCTGCTTTTGCAGTTGAAATTGTTTTAGCTTTTGGGCTTGTTGGGTCGATTCCCGTCTTTTCGTCAAACGCTACAAACGTTTTTCTTCTCCAAGCGTGATGACACGAACCACCGCCTTTATAAAGCCAAATTGAATAAAGGTCGATTCCTTCAGGGCCCCAACCCTCATTAACTACTTGATTTGACATTCTTAAAATATCTTCTTTTCGGTAAAGTTTGTTAGCAGCTATCATTCTTTTGCAAAACTCACGGCTATTTTCTTTTATCGCTCCGTCGTAAGAATATCGAGTTATAAACTTAATTCCGTCTATTACATCGTCTTGTTCACTTTTTGCTCGTGGGTTTGCAGTTCCTGTTGAAACCAAATTAACCAATTTACTTAAAAGACTTTGTTTAGGGCTATTAAGTGCTTCTATTTCTTTGTCTGCTTCGTCTTCTTGTTCGTAATCTACTTCGTAATCATCTATTAAAACCCAGTTTTCTTGAGCGTCTTCGCCTAAATCAATTAACGCTTGTGCTATTACCGAATCTTTGCTTAACATCGTTCCAGTTTCTTCAGCAACTTGTTCTTCGGTTTGTGCGTTTTCTACGTCAGTAAACTCTAATGGTTGCAACGTTTTAAAAGCCAATTTAAGCGATATTCCGTTAAAAGCTAATATTCTATCCAAAGAAGCTATTAAAAGGTCTTGAAACGGCTTAATAACCATATTGTCGAATAATACACTTGAGTTCTTTAACTCATCAGCATTCGAACTAAACCCATTACCCGAAGCAATACCAAAAAGAAGCGGTGAAGTTACGTTATGACCTAACATAATCTTTCTTAAACATTCTTCACTTAAATAAGTGTAATGTTCGGGAGCGTCGTTTAATGGTATATCTTCAACCGTAGTTTTGTTTTCTACATTATCGTTAAAACTTACAATAACTTTTCGTCCTTTAGAACCCGTTAACTTACCTAAAACTTGTTGGCTTATTTCGTCCTGCATTTCGGGAGTTGGTATTCCGTTAGAAAAATTCACGATTTTGGTCCCGGAGAAAGAATTCTGCACCTCATTTATTAAATAATTTGACACTTCTTCCTCAAGTAACGCATAACTTAAAGCCCCTTGATAGTCAACATAACTAAAATACTTCATTCCTAAGCTATAAGGCTTAATGTAAAGTATTTCTACTTCATTGTTTGAAAAACCAAAGGCACTAATTCGTTTAGGTGCGTACTTCTTTGTATCTTCCCAATTATCAGAATAATAATAGGCTTCTATTTCTCCGTCTTTATTACACTTTTCAGGCGCTAATAATTGAACTGGAATGTGGTAAGCCTTAAGAATTTTTTTGTGTGCTTTATCGTAATGAACTTGTATAGCGCATTGCCCTAACGCTTTTAATTCAAAACATAACTTTCGTAAGCAATCCTGATTGAATAAAGCCATCATTTGAGCGTACTCATTTGGCTTTCTATTAGCGTCTAAGGCAAATAATCCCCGTCCGTAAATTAAACGGCTTATATTGTTTATAATTGCGTTATTCGTCGTTGAATTTTTATAGCGTTCTATTAAGAAACTAAAATACGAATTAGAATCTCCATAAGTAACCCAATTTTCTCTTTTAGATTCCTCAACTACTGGAGCTTCGTATTTCGCTAAATTTATAACGTGAAAATTATTCATAAACTATAAAAGTGTTTGTTGTCGCATTACTTACATATTGTCCGTTATTAACTGAGAAACTTACAATAGGTTGGTCGGTGCAAAACACCTTACCCCTATAAATTAAATCTCCATTGTTAAACAATTCAACATTATAAAAGCGATTTTCTATTAAAGCGCATTCAACATTTAAGATTTGGTAATAATCTTTGTCAACTACGCTATCTATTGTAATTGTAACAGGGTCGTTTGTGCTATCGTCCGTAAATATCAAAGTGTCGAACGTTGTTGAACGTGGCACGATAACCAATGGCTGAGGGATTAAAGTTGTTGTTAATACGTTCATATATTATAAACGTTTGTTTCGTGTTTCTGTTTCTAAAAATAAAAAACCCCACCGATTAAGGCAGGGTAATTTATATGCTTGGAGAAAAGAAATTTCTAAGAATCAACTATTGTTGCTCCGTTCAAAATTGTAGTAGCTAAATCGCTTTCAGATGAAGTGTTCAAGAAGTTAGCAGGTAGGTTTTCCATTCCTGTAAACGTCAAAGAATACCCGTTAAAATCACCCATTGCAGTTCCCGAAGATATCGTTCCAGCAGTTACGTCACATCCTCTTTGAAGTCCTGCAATAAAGAAATTATTATCACGTGTTCTTACAATAATGTGAGGTCGTCCGTAAGCTAACAATTTAACAGTTTTGTGAGTTTGTACGTCTTGTTTTTTCAATTGTACTGTTAAAACTTGCTCAAAAAACGTAGTTCCGTTATCTCTTGAAGTTTGTATTGTTTGCTCAAAAGAGTTTGCACCCTTTAATTCAAATTTGTAAATAGTAGAAATATTCGCAATATCTGAAATCGTGTCTTCATATCCTGCCGCTACTGAGTAAGTAACGTCACCACCCAAAGTTGAAGGGTCTGGATTGAAGTCTCCGAAATTCACTATGTAAATTGCGTCTAAACCTGAAACTCCTGATTTGCAGGCTTCTAATCTTCCGTGTGCTATGTCGCAGCTCATATCTTATTTTTTTTTAATATTTAACAAAAAAGGGTGGCGTTTATTTCACCACCCTCGATTAATTTATAGTTAGATTAGATTCCGTAAGTAACACAATCTTGAGCAAAACCATACTTAGCGTCTGCAGTAAATCGCATAACTACACGAACGTTTTGAGAACCGTCAAGGTCACCCATATCCAAAACTTTAACTTCGTTCAAGTCACTCATTAAACCAGTTGCAAAGAACAAGTTAGAAGTTTGAGTTAATAAAGCTGTGTTATTTGCAAGACCCGGAGCCAAGAATACTTTAACACCGTCAAAATAAAGGTCGTTTAAAGTTTGGTTAGTTCCTTTGTTATCATAACCATTAGCACCTACACCATTAGCAGCAAAACCACCCAATGCACGAACATACGCTCTGTAAATGTTTGAAGATACATAAAGTTTCAAATCTTCTTTTCCGTACAATGCAGCAGGTAAAGCGTCAATGATTAAACCTAATTCAGTAACTACGTTAGTAGCGTCAACTGTTGTACCTGCGATTTTTTGACCTGCAGGTAAAGAAGCGTCAACGTCTAATTGTCTCATAATTCCTGAGAACTCACCAGCAGAAGCGTTGTTACCATCCCAAATAACTAATTCCATTTGTTGAGCAACTTTCTCAGCAGCGTGTGCTATTAAGAAATCAGCAAATGATTTAGGCAATACGTCAAACGCAGAGTAACCCATTTGGATAGCATCCCAATCTGAACGGAAGTCAGTTTTACAAAGTTGTAGGTTAACTTGGAATGTTTCAGGCTGTAAAATTCTTTCAGTAAGTGTTACAGTTGATGTAGGGTCGAAATCGCACGTTCCATTTTTGATGATGCTATCTGTACTGACACGTTTAATTACCTGCTTGTACTTTACGTTAGGCATAATAGTAATTCCGCCTTTTTCTAATGTTGGGCAAGACAATAAAGCTGCCGCAATGTACTTACCTGCGAACTCGCCAGCATAAGTAGTTGTAATTGATGTTGTTGTTGCCATTTTTGTAAAATGTATTTAAAAATTAATAATTACTTGTTTAGCTTTTCTAATACTGAGTCCATAATTGAACGCTGTCTTTTAGAAGCAATTTTAATCCTTTCAACTGGGTTCGTGTTTTCAGGATTGAATGAAATAGGCTTCGGCTCCTCGCTTAATTCTACTTCCGTTTTTTTCAATGCGCTTAATTCAGCTTTCAAAGTTTCGTTTTCAGTTTTTAACGCTTCGATTTCAGAGAAGAAAGTTTCTTTAACTACGCTTTCGATAGTTTTCTTAGGTGCTGCAGTTTCTTTTTCCGCTTCTACTTCAATTTCAGTTTCTGTTTCAGGTTCTTCAACTTCTACTTCTTCTTCCATTTTCTCTTTCACTTCTTTAACGATACCTTCGTTTTCGATAACTAAAATGCGTCCATCTTCCATTTCGTATTCTCCAACTGGCAAAGGTATTTTTTGCTCATCTTCGGTAACTACAAAAACTTCCATTTCGGGTTCGAATGATTCAGCTTCGATAACTGTTACTCCGTCCGCTAATTTCATTTGTTCTAACTTTACTTCCATTCCTAAAAGTGTTCGAACTTTGTTTAAGATTTGATTTGTATTCATTTTTCGTTTTTATATATTTACTTTATTAGTAGTTAATTTTTTAATATAAGAATCCAATTCTTTAATGGCTGTACTAATTGTTTCTTTTTTGCTTTTTAATTGTGAACTTGGTTCAATGCCTAATTCTTTAGTCATTTGTTCAATTTCTTGAAACCTTGCATTTGCTTTTAAATATGCTTGACCTGCAGAATTTAATGTAGCAATTATTTTAGAGGCAAGTTCATTATAATCTACAATAGCTGTTTCCGCTTTTGCTTGAATATTTAAAGCGTTTTCGTATTCTTTATTAAAATCGTCAACTAAACCTAATTCAACTTCGTGTTTAGCTAATTGAGTTTCCTCTTTAAATAGTTTGTTGTAAACTGTTTTTCTCGTGTTCATATTTCTTAAACGTTTTAAATTATTATTCTGTTACTTTTTTATCCGTTTTGACGTATTGTAACCCTTACTCCGTTGTTTTCCGTTTGCGTTACTTGTTGAGGTGTTACACTCGCTGTTTTTCCTATTCCTTGAGCGTGTAAAGTTCCGTCACAACATTTTTTTGAGTAAGTGTTATCCTCACATAAGCAACCACGTCGACCGCCTTTTGGGCTTGCTTTGCTAACTGTTCTTTCTGCCATATTAGTTTATTTTAAAAGTTATCAGTTAAATCCAAATAACTTAATTCGAATTTTTCAATTGCTTTTCTTAGTTCAAACAAGTCGCTATCTTCTGCAATAGCTTCTTTTAAATTTGCCGTAATATTTGCAGGAATTTCAACCCCTAAATCTTTAGCTTGTTTTGAAATTAAATCATAGTCTTTACGAGCTTGTTCGATTTTTTTTCTTGTTGTGTCAATTATTGGCAAAGTTGTATTTACTAACGCGCTAACTGATTTACGACCCGTTGCCGCAACACTTCGCCCTGCACCTTTAATTTCTTCTAAAACCTTATTCAAGTTATCTATTGAACCTAACTCAACTTCGTGTTTACCTAATTTTACTTCTTGAGCATTTTGCTCCATTTTAGCAATTTTCTTAAAAATGTCGTTTAACTTGTTCATTTTAGTATTTCTTTTAGTTTATTAATTATTTCTTCTCGTTCGTCTTTCTCTTGGCTCATTTCGTATTTATCAGCAAAGTAACCTTCTATTGAAAAGCCTTTAACCTTACCTGCTTTAACATCGTTCCAAATATCTTCGTTGTTTACTTTCATTGAAATCATCCAAGTTCCTTTAGGTAGGTTAAATCCGTACTCTTTAGATTTGTCCATTTCAGGGTTATCAATTACCCAACTTTCAACAACACTCATTCCGTTTAACTTTTCTTTGTGTTCTAACGTAGCGTTGTTTTGATTTGAACGCATTAAGAACAATTCAGAAGCCTTTTTAATAGTGTCCTCACTGAAATAAATGTAATATCCGTTTCCGTCTTTATCAGCTCGTAAGATTTGTTTGTTAGGAACTAAGGCAGCACCCATTAAAATTTTCTTTTCGGTGTCTACTTCTTTAAGTTCGATTTCGTGTTTTGATAGGGCTATAAAGTTTTCTTCTATCGCTGGAGAATGAACAACACTTACTGCGTGTATTCCTGTTTGTAAGTCGTTATCGTCAATGATTAACTCTACTATTTTCTTATCCATATTTTTTAAACGTTATAATGTTGCATTTTGTAACCTATTTCGCTCAAGGCTCAATCCGTTTGCTACGTCACCACTTACTACATAAGCCCGTGTTGGTTGCTGTTGAATTTGTGCTAATTGATTAACTCCCGAACTTCCAATAACATTAAAATTAGGAGTCATTACAGCACCACCACCACCTGCACCTGCAGGAGCAGAACCACCACCCGAAGAACCACCACCCTCGAATTTTTGAGAAGCAATTTTAGCTACGTTTACTAAACCTGCTGCAACTGCCATACCTGCTGCAATAGCACCTCGAACTGGTGAACTTGGGTCGGGAACTGGCGTAAACTGAGAAGCATAAGCAGCCGTTGCACTTTGATATGTCGAAATAATTGCCGTTGCCATATTTGCAGCCTTCTGAATTTGGAATGCTCTACGTGCTGCCTTTTCTGATTTCTTACCAAACAATTCAGTTAAACTTGCTATCGTGCTTAATCCTGATAATGTCATTTCAATTGCAAAATCTCTGTTTCGTTTTTTAAGTGCGTTAGCTGCTTCCTCTTGGGCTTTTATTTTGTCTAAGTACTCTTGGTTGGCTTGTGCTTTTAATTCGTTTTGTTGCTTTTGAAATTCAGTCTCTTGTTTTTCTTTATTGATTCGTTCATTTGCAGCGTCTAAAACTGACTTAGTTTTTAACCTTTCAATGTTACCATATTTCTCTTGATGTTCTTTTTGTAGGCGTTCTTCTTCTTTTAACGCGTCTTCTCTTTGTTTTTTAGCGTCTTCACTTGCTTTCTTGTCTATATCTTTAAGCGCTAATTGGAATCCTGCTCTTTGATTTTCTAAACCTTTTACTTCTTTTTCAAGTTCCTTTCTTGTTTTTTCTCCTTCGGCTTTCATATCCTCAACATTGAAGATTGAACCTGCAATAAACCCACTAAACTGGCTTTGCATATCGTCCAACGTTTTGCTTAAATCGAAACTAACTAATTTACCTAAACCTAACGCCTCAGAAACTTTGTTGGCTCCTTTTATTGCCATATCAATAGGCATTAACATTAACTTAGGTAAAAACAATGCAGCGTCTAAAGTAAAGTCAACTATCTTTTTTGTAAGGTTGTAATTTTTAATGGCTGCTTCTTCTTCTGCTTTACTTGTTTTAATTACATTTTGTAGTTCGATTTTTCCTAACTCAATAGCCGTGTTTACCTTAGCTATTTTTAAGTTCAAAATTTCACGTTCGCTTTTACCTTGTAACTTTAAAACATTATCTTGAGCATCCAATGTCGATAATTGCTCTTTTGAAGTTTCAAAGTTTTTATGGCTTTCTTCGTTTAACTTTTGTTGTTCTGCTGTTACACCACTTACTGCAGCTTTTATATCATCCCAATAAGCTACAATAGTTCCTAACGCAACTAAAAATAAACCGATTCCAGTTGCTGCCAAACCCGTTCTAATTCCTTTTAAAGCGTCAGTTGCTACCGTTCCTAATTGCTTAAATGAATCTTTGGCTTCCATTAAACCCTGCAACCCTTGAGAAAGTGCCATAACGGATTGAAGTCGAACCATTGTTTCTTGAAGGGATTTACTTTCAACTCCTACTAAACCTAATGCACCCTCAAACGCTTGGAATCCGTCTAAAACACCACCTACCGATTTGCTTAACGCATTAAATTTAGCGTCAGGATTAAACGAGTCAACTAAATCTTTTGAAAACCCGATTTGGTCTTTTAAATCTGCTGCTGCTTTTGCTGCATTAATAGCTTGTTGTGAAGTTTCACCATATTGAGCAGAAACTTTTTGAAGTTCTGCAACCGCCTCTTTGTATTGTGCTTTTAAACTTTTGCTATTGTCTTGAATTTCTAATTCAATTACCCTTTTTTCTGCCATTATATTTTACTTTAAATTCTCTATAAGACTGTTTCCAAATATCTTTAACCGAATCTTTTACTTCGTGTTTTCCTTTGGCTATTTCTATACTTTCAGAAACTCCAACGAAGTCGCTAATTTTTAGCATATCAATTATTCCTTTTATCATTACGCTGATTGTATTATCGTTAATGTTAAAGTAGCTCCATTAACATAAGTTGTTGTAACTACCCATTGTCTATCTAATCCCGTTGTATTTACTGGAACTACTAACGTTACTTGTTTCGTGTCTACGTCGCCTACTGCCCAAGTTTGATTTGGTACAATAATACCAATAGTTGCAGGAACACTTGAAACAATCGCACTTTGGTTTCCGTCTCTATAAGGTACGTTTAACGTTATAAAATTAAGTCCATTATCTACTAAATCAATATTACCTAAACTAATATCTCTAAAGTCATTATAAAGTGTTAACGTTGCTTCTCCGCTCGTTAATTCTAATTTAATATCGTTAATGATATAACGTTTGTCTCTAATTATTAACCGATCGTTTAGTTGAAGATTTGTAATTACGCTTAAAGGTAACATCGCTTTAATTGTAGTTAATCTTTGTTTGAGGTTATATAAATTTGATAAATAATTAAAATAGTAAGTAGCAAATAAACCATTTTGAATTGTTTGTTGTAAGATTATTGAATTGTCTGCGCCAAAGTTTAACGAGTAATTATCACCACCTGAAACAACATCTTGACCGAACAAAGTGTAATTAGTCATATTAACGTAAGTAGTTCCGTTGTAAAATTTTATGTTTACTGGAAGCGTTCCCGTGTTTCCGTATAAATAAAGTAAAGTTGGTTTAGGAATGTAGCTTTGATAGTTTTGATTTAAGAAATAACCTAATATCGCTTTATCCGTTGGGGTAGTTCCAACTGATTCTACAAATAATAAATTTTCAAATGGTTGTTCTATAACATAATCGCCACCATCGTAATTATAAGTGTTATTCGTGTCTCCGTACTCAGAATTTGAAATTGCAAAATATTCTTTATTGGCAAACGATTCGCTTTTTTGATATTTAAAACCAATGTTTCTGAATAATGGAACACGTCCTATGTCTGCTGTTTCTGCGTCCATATATTTAGTTACGTCAATCGTTGTTCCGTTATTGTACCAATCTTCTAATGGTAACACTTGAAATTGTCGTTCATCTACTCCTACGCAAGTCATATTGAATTGTCGCATAATACCCGAAAAGAAATCACTAACTTTCATATCAGGTAAATAGTTTCTTACATCTAAATCTGCAGTTAAAACATTTTGTTGAGTTGAAATAACTGAATTATTTACGTTTTGAACTAATTGATTTAATGTTGTTATTGAATATAATATAATTATTTCAATTGTCATAGGTGCTTCAGCCCTAACTCGAAAAGAATAAACAATATCAGCACCTACATAATTTAAATGAGAAATATAATTTGGAATTGTTCCAGTTGTAGTAAATTGATATGTTCTATCAAATATACCATTTTTAAAAACATCTAAATATGCTGTTCCTGTTGCTGTTTTTGTAGCAACAGTAAATGTTATTTGTTGTCTAATTACATTTTGTAAAGCAACAATTGTAACCGTGCTATTAGGTATACTTACATAATCTGCAGGGCTATAAGGATTGTTTCCAGTAATAATATTTGTTCTGCTTAAAAAATTAATGTTTTGTGTTTCAGTTTTAAAACTCATTAATTCAGCATTCTTTGCGTGTAAAAACAATTTAGTAAATCGTTCATCAGTAAAGAAATCACCTACAAAAGTTAAATCAAAATCGTTTTGTATTGCGTCAAATAAACGTGCAACTTTAACCGAAGGGAATAATTCAGTATATTGAATTGAACCTGTATTTGTAGTTATATCATTAGCTCCTCCGTCTGCATACGTCCAAAGTCTATCGTTTGCTATTAAAGGGAATCTAACATCGTAGTCAGTTGCCGTATCCGTAATTCTGTTTAATACGTTTGTGCCGTTATATGTAAACGCTAATGAACTTAAATTAAGTTGGTTAATCTTTGTTTCTCCGAATATATCTTTAAGGTTTGTTAATTGTCCGTAAAACGTTAATGAATAGTTATCTATTAATCCGTTCTTCGTGTTTGCCTTTTCGAGCGATATAACACCTTTTCGGAACGGAATAAAATCTATTTCAATATATGCAGGGCGTTTTAAATTATAATCTATTGTTCCGTCAACATCGTTTTGATAAAAATGCTCAAATATCTTATTATTTGTTACGCTACCCGGAACGGTGAAACTTTGCGTGAAATCGGTAAACGTTTTTGAAATATCACTAAGATTTTGAACGCTTAGTGTTATGTTTATTTTCTCATCATCAAATAATTCTAAACGCTCATATTGTAAATCAGTACAAGGTCCTGTAACTAAATATTGAAGTTCGGGGCTTTCTCCAAAAACTTCCCAATCAGTTAAAAACGGGTAGTAAACATCGCTTAAAGAATAATAAGTGTAAGTAACTCCGTTTATTGTTATTTCTATTATCCATTGACTACCATCCCAATAAATATAAATTGAAGGAGTAAAATATGAATTTTCAGTTAATAAATAATCTCCGTCTTCCGTTGTTATGTAGTCTCCGTCTTCCGTTACAATATAGTCGCCTTCCGTTAAACCTGGATTGTAAGAATATTCAGGTTTGCCGTTTAAAAAATCAATTCTTGGAACGTCAACTGTTTGCGATTGCCCGTCAAGTGTAAAAGTTACTCGAATGCAATCTATATCAGTTACCTGCCTGCCTATGTATATTTGTACCGTTCTCATTAGCTAATTGAGTTTATAACATCGTAAGCCATTTCAAATTCCATTTGATAGTTTATTGTTTTCGTGTTTATGGATTTAAACTTTTCAATTGATTTAGTTCGTAACGTTGCTGGCAATCTATTAACCCTAATTACTTCACTTAATAAAAGTTCTTCAATTACTTGTTTGTAGTTTTCATTAACCCAACCCGTGTTAGCTTTTATTATTCGTTTTCCGTTTGTGTTAAATGTTTGATATTGTGGTTGTGTTGTGCTATAATCAGGGAACGGAACTGGATTGGTTTTAAATTTATTGTTTTCCATTTCTACATTCTCCGTCGATACCTTATAAAAAAACTCACGTTGCCAACCACCAAAACGATTTATAAATTCTATTACTACTGGCGTATATCTGCATTCACATTGTGGAACAAAATAATAAGTTCCGTAAGTTGTTATAATTGGTGGTATAGCTAATTCTTGAGTAAAGATTTCAACTTTATTTCCGTCTGCTTCCCAACCCGAATAAACTTTTTCAATTGTTCTAACTGAATTATCCGTAATCGTTTGCGTTTGTGTTGCACCCGTATTTAAATTAGTGTATTTTACTTTCCATAAATCTCCTATAGGTAAATTTAACGCATTCAATGTTAATGAACCTGGAGCCGAATTACAATCGTAATAATAAGTGTTTGAACCTCCGTAATTAGATAAATCAGTTAACAATATTACTTGCCCTTGTGGGTTGTATAAATCTTCAAAATAACCAAACCCGTCAAACGCTTTATCAATTGTTGTATCTAAAAAAGTTTCTACTCCGTTTAACGTGTAATATCTTCTATAACTTACATTACAATATGAATATTGATTAGCTAATGAATTTGTATTACCACTTGAATCTGATTGCGAAAAATCAAAGAACTCACGTAAAAACGGAGCTATGTTATAATAAGTTGCTAATTGGTTTGAACTTGGAACTTTCTTACTAAGTGAATAAGTAGGTGCGGCAGGTGCTGCTCCAGTTCCGTTCCAAATAAACAATTCTAATCGTGTGCTTTCTTGAGCAAGTTCGTCAATCGTTACAATATATGGGCTTCGTGCAAATATCATTTTCTAAATGTTTGGTTCATTATGTCATTAAATAAATCTTCAACTTCAAACCCGTAACTTTCTATTAAGTCATCGGGTAGGTTCTTAAAAGCTGCTTCAAATGGCTTAGTAAAAAATAAACTTGGTTTAATTCCAGTCATATAAATACTACGAGCAATTAAAAATTTTAAACTTTTACGGCTCATAAATTGTCCGCCTTTTCCTCGTGGTGCAATACCTCTACGAATAATCCATTTATCTAAACTTTTAGTTAGTCCGCCTTTTGGTCCTGAACCACTACCAAATTTAAATGGTGAGTTTGGCGCATTTTGTTTTCCTTTATTTTTTGCTCCGTCAGGAAGTGCGTTTGGATTAGCACCCTTAACTCCTTGGTCTTGATAAAACCCGTATTCTTCCATATCGAAATAAATACCAATGGAGTTAGGGAATGCTTTTGATTCTCCTTTAATTGAGTTATAAAGTTTTTTAGAAGCGTTCTTTCCAGTTGTCGTTAAATTCTTTTTTGCTTGACTAACGACGTGCTTAATAAATTTATCTAAAACTTCTTGCCTGTTATCCATCACAAACCGTCATTTCGTTGCCTATCAAATAATCGAATGTCATAGTCCAACCTGCTAAGTTATTTTCGAACCGCTCAATAAATGGTTCACAAGTTGGATTGCCGTCAATGATTCCTAAATTTAAAAAGTAGTCACCACGAGTTAACTTTTCGTAAACACGATTTAACATTGTTATTTGTGTGTTCAATACGTCTTGCTCGTTGTCGTTTCCTACAAAAATGTCAGTTGTTTCGTCTTTTGATATGTCTACTACGTCCATTGCAATAATAGAAATATTATAACGAATAACATTACTTTCAAACGTTGCGTTATTTACAATGATATGAGCCAACGGGAATATAGTTTGTTTAGCTAAGTCAATTCTAAAAATATCCCCTTGCGTAACCGTGTTCACTAAGTCAGTTGCTTCTAACTCAGATTTAATAATGTTTAAAATTCCGTAATAACTCATAATCCTTTTTTAAATTGTCTATTTAATTCACGTTGCTCAATTTCGATTTTTTGCTTTTCGAAAGTAAGGAAGGTAAGTGCTGTTGTAAGTCGAAGTCGGGTAACTTCTTCAAACTTTGTGACGTCTCCTTTAGCTGCTGCATATATGCTTTGATACCAACCCCATTGTTTACTAAATTGAGTTCTTTCGCTAAAGTCGTTGTCATTTCCTTGCTCGTCAGTATCTCCGTCTCCAAATAAGACAGGGTAGCCCCTAACAACTCGTTCTCTAAATTGTAAAAAAAAACCTTTGCTGCTAAGGCTATATCTAAACTAACGTTTTCCATTATTTCGGAATAGTTAGCAGAACTTTCGTAAGGTTCAATCTTATATTTGTCTCCGTGTTTTTCTACTATAGGACGATACATAACAGCCATTGCCTTGTGAAACGTTCCTATATCGCTTATATTAGCCTCAAGGTCTATATATTCACCCCAACTCATATTTTCTAAATTCGGAATAAACCCAAATTCAGTATCTAAAACTTTAAAACGGTTTTTAAATTCGCTTTTTTGTTGGAACATCGTAGCAAAATGCTGGCTTAATACTTCGATTTCTTTAAACTGAATTTTAACTACGTTCTTTAGTTCAATAC
>Ga0315907_10001149_pt1 | contig 36365 bp, 33 predicted proteins | sample LakEriMetagenome_3_FD_203525 | JGI IMG/M metagenome (GOLD analysis project Ga0315907, IMG submission 203525) | Freshwater fungal communities from buoy surface, Lake Erie, Ohio, United States - Buoy 12 MA123 | ecosystem: Environmental > Aquatic > Freshwater > Lake > Lake biofilm | place: USA...
TCTTGTGGAACAGCGGGTGTGGCAGACGTTTTGGACTTCGGTGACTTGCTCGTAGACATAGTGGCTCCTTGACATAGTAGGGAGCCTAGCAAAAATTTAATCTACACAAAATTCCTTACACCCTCCGATTAAGGACAGGCGGATAAGCGTTTGGCAGCGAAAGTCTGATTAACCTTGGTGGTTTTGGCACCTGATTTGCCGGATAACTGTGCGGTACCCGAGTAGTCATCCGCCTTAAAACTCAGGGTACCGGGACCGCTTAGCGTACCTGTCTTGCTCGTGCAGGTTGCCGTCCAAGTGGCGGTGCCAGTCGCGTACTTGAATTCCTTCACCGCACAGCGCGCGCCGAATTGTCCTTGTTGCGGCAGAATCTGCTCAGTCGCGCGCAACGCATCGGCGTTGAAGCAGATTCTTGATGTGGTGGTTGTTTTCTTATCTTCACCGGGCGTCTCATTCTTCACCACAATCTCCCAAAGACCTGGCTTCATTGGCACCGACGGCGTTTGCGCCGCAACAGTGGGTGCCGCGATGGCCATTGTGACGAACCCGACGACGAGAGTACATGTGCACATAGAAGGCATAACTAATCTCCACGATAAACGACTCTCCATTATATGAGTGCGCCAAATCCACCGCTCATGCCTCGGCACCCTTAGTCCGCCGGAATCGACCGCTTGTCAGAAGGAAGGGCTATGCCATTTGATGATTGAGCCCTTTAGGCAGCGGAAATGTGATGGTTTCCATGATGCCATCGAGTTCCCTGACGCTCGCCACCCCTTGCGACTTTAGCTTGGCGATGACATCTTGAACTAGCACCTCGGGTGCCGAGGCTCCGGAGGTGACGCCGATGCGCCTTCTGCCGGCGACCCATTCGGGTTGCAACTCTTCCGCGTTGTCTACTTGATGGGTTTCACAGCCAAGCAGGTCTGCAAGCTCGCGCAAGCGGTTAGTATTGGAGCTTGTGCGGGAGCCAACCACAATCACCACCTCCACCTGTGGTGCCATAAACTTCACCGCATCCTGCCGGTTCTGCGTGGCGTAACAGATATCATCTTGTTTAGGGCCAACGATGTGGGGGAAGCGGGTCTTTAGTGCGTCGATGACCTTTTCTGTGTCATCGACCGAGAGTGTGGTTTGGCTCACATAGGTCAACTTCTCTGCGTGAGCGATGTTTAACTTGGCCACATCTTCGACGGACTCGACCAAATACATCCCGGTATCGGACTGCCCAAGCGTACCTTCAACTTCAGGGTGCCCTTCATGGCCAATCATGACAATTTCATAACCTTCATTGCGGCGCTTCAACACTTCAATATGCACCTTCTTCACTAATGGGCACGTTGCGTCGAATACTCTAAAGCCACGTTTTTGCGCTTCGCGTCGTACGGCCAGGGAGACCCCATGTGCGCTAAAGACCAACGTTGCATCTTTCGGCACATCGGCCAAGTGTTCGATAAATATCGCACCCTTTGCACGTAGATCGTCAACCACATACTTGTTGTGAACGATTTCGTGCCGCACGTAAATCGGTGAGCCGTGTAGCTTTAGCGCCCGTTCAACGATTTCAATCGCGCGATCAACCCCGGCACAAAACCCGCGAGGATTGGCGAGTAAAATTTCGGATTCATCCATATTCAAACTCTAGTAGTGACGGGCATTTTCAAGTATTTTCATCTGCAACTCGGCACCATAACTTGCTGCTTGGCGATTTCTGCCAACGGCCCCAACCAACTGGGCATATTGCCAAATGCAAACTTCTCCCAGTCTTGGGCATTAGTCCGCATATGCTAACTCCGAACCCGACTCGCTCTTGCTTGGTCTAATTTTCCGCTTTCGATTCCGTACTTGTCGCAGTTGCCGCATTTACCTTAGGCTGCCGAATCGCATCCCACACCAGTAATACAGCACCGATACAGATCGCAGAATCTGCGACGTTAAACGCCGGCCAATGGTGGCCACCGGCATGCAATTGAATAAAGTCAATGACGTGGCCGTGAACAACACGATCGAACAGATTTCCTAACGCACCACCGATAGTCAATACCAGCGCAACCGACAGCAGGCGGCTCTGCTGGTTGGTTTTCAGCATCCAAAGTAGCACACTGGTGATGACGAGTGTGAGCACGATGAAGAACTCTCGCTGCCAGCCGCCGGCGTCAGCAAGAAAACTAAACGCGGCACCGGGGTTGTAGACCAACACCCAGTTGAGGAAGGGCGCGACGTAACGCGTCTCACCATAGGCGAAGGTGCTGTCGAAGTAATACTTGGTGGAGAGGTCAATGACGATCACCACCGCGCTGATCCACAACCAGTGTAACCACGACCAGCGTGAAGTTGCTTTATCAGGCATATTTTCTCGATTCACCGACGCTCTCAAGATTGCTCACACAGCGTCCACAAATGGTTGGATGATCGTGATTTGATCCCACATCCACACGATAGTGCCAACAGCGTTCGCATTTTTTGTGGGAGCTCGACGTGACGACGGCCGCTACGCTGTCCGAAATGCCGACCGATGCGGCAGACGTAATCATGACAAATCGCAGTTCGTCACCCAGCGACTGTAGTAGCGCGGCCTGATCTGCGGGTAAATTCACGACGACTTCCGCTTGCAGCGACGAACCCACACGCCCAGCCGTGCGCTCCGCTTCGATTTGTTTGAGCACTTCTCCTCGCACTGCACGTATCGCCGCCCATTTCTGGCGCAGCGCTGCGGCACCGCCAACTTCCGGCATCGCATGGTACGTATGCGCAAACACTGTTTCGTCTTTGCTGGGATGCAACGTCCCCCAGATCTCTTCGGCGGTAAACGAAAGGATTGGCGCAATCATTTTGGTGAGCGACTGCAAGATGTGGTGCAACGCCGTCTGCGCCGAGCGCCGCGGAAGACCATCGGTCTTGGTCGTATAGAGCCGATCCTTGATCACATCAAGATAAAACCCGCCTAAGTCCGCCGAGCAAAATGTTTGAATGTCTTGCAACGCTGGTTGGAACGCGTAGCGCTCGTACTGCGCAAGCACTGATGACTGTAGCTCCGCAGTCATTGCAATCGCATAGCGGTCAAGTTCGACCATCGCATCCATTGCAACCGCATCTTTGGCTGGGTCGAAGTCAGATGTATTTGCGAGTAGGAAGCGCAACGTATTGCGAATCCTCCGATAACTCTCGACCACCCGCTTCAGGATTTCATCCGAAATGGCAATTTCCCCGGAGTAGTCAGTCGAGGCAACCCACAACCGCAAAATCTCCGCCCCCAACGATTCCGAGATCTTGGCGGGTGCGACCGCGTTGAATGCCGACTTCGACATCTTGCGGCCCTGCGCATCGACTGTAAATCCATGGGTAAGAAGCTGCTTGTAAGGCGCACGGCCATTAATCGCACAACTCAACAGGAGCGACGAATGAAACCAACCGCGGTGCTGGTCTGAGCCCTCCAGATATAAATCCGCTTGGGATGGATTACCGTCCGTATCAGTCGCCATCAGAGACGGCGTGGTGGCCATCACGGTGTTGAACGTGGAACCAGAATCAAACCAGACGTCTAGTGTATCTCCGGATTTTTCATAGGTGCCTGCCTCCGCGTCAATTAACTGTTCAACGTTGAGCTGTTGCCAAACCTCAATGCCTTCAAGCGCAATGCGCGTGGCGACCTTTTCAAGAATTTCCAGTGTCTTCGGATGAAGTTCTCCCGTTTCGCGATGCAATAGAAACGGAATCGGCGTTCCCCATTTACGCTGACGCGAAATACACCAATCGGGCCGATTGGCAATCATCGCGTGTAATCGTGCCTTGCCCCAGCCGGGGAAAAATTCTGTCGCATCAATCGCGTCGAGCGCAAGCTGGCGCAGTGATTTCGAGTCACCCTTGCCAACCAAATCCATGCCAACAAACCACTGCGAAGTCGCACGAAATACCGTCGGCGTTTTGTGCCGCCAGCAGTGCGGGTAGGAATGCTCGAATTGGGTTGTGTGAAACAGCGCACCTGCCGCTTCAATCGTTTTCACAATCTCTGGCTGAGCCTTCCAGATGTTCAGCCCACCGAACAGTGGAAGCGTCGAGACATACTGACCATTTCCCATGACCGGATTAAGGATTTCTTCATTGGACATCCCGTACTTTTTGCAGGTCGCAAAGTCGTCAACACCATACGCTGGCGACGAATGCACGATGCCGGTACCGGTATCAAGCGTGACGTACTCGGCCAAGTACATCGGTGATGCACGGTCATAGAAGGGATGCCGAAAGACAATTTTCTCTAGCTTCGCGCCGACGGTGGTCGCAACAGCCTTGCCGTCGAGGCCGTAGCTCTGCAGACACGCTTCAACGCGTGCCGCCGCAACGATGATGGTGCCACGCGGGGTCGACACCAACGCGTACTCAAACTCAGGATGGATGTTGAGCGCCTGGTTTGCAGGAATGGTCCACGGCGTGGTGGTCCAGATCACTGCATAGACCTCCCCTTCGGGCAGCTTCGCCAATCCAAATGCAGCCGCAAGCTTTCCCTGCTCGCCATCTGCCAAACGAAAGCCAACGTCGATGGTGGTTGAGGTTTTGTCTTCGTACTCAACTTCTGCCTCGGCCAACGCCGACTGGCAATCGAAGCACCAGTTCACCGGCTTCAGGCCGCGATACACATAACCACGATCAAACAGCTTGCCAAGAGTGCGAATCTCTGCCGCCTCGGTGGCAAAGTTCATCGTTTTATACGGGTTGAACCAATCACCCAGCACACCGAGGCGCATAAAGTCGGCACGTTGCAAATCGATTTGCGATTCTGCGTGTGCTCGCGCAAAGCCCATGAGTTTCTCTACCGGCAGATTTTTGCCGTGTTGCTTCTCGACAAAGATCTCAATTGGCATGCCGTGGCAATCCCAGCCCGGGACATACGGCGCATCAAATCCCGCCAGCAATTTGGATTTAACGACCGTGTCCTTCAGAATCTTGTTGACGGCGTGGCCAATGTGGATGGCAGCGTTAGCGTAGGGCGGGCCGTCATGCAAGATGAACTTTGGTTTGCCCTTTTTTGCCCTGCGAAGTTTTTCGTATCGCTTGTTTTGTTGCCAAGCGGCAACCCAAACGGGTTCACGCTTCGCCAAGTCCCCGCGCATGGGGAACGGCGTATCGGTCAGGTTAAGGGTGTTCTTGTAGTCCTTCTTTGGCGCTTCCATCATCATTCATCCGTGACAAGATGTTCTTGGCGCGCGCCGTGTCGTCATGCATTTGCTTGACGAGCGCATCCAAGCTCGCAAAATTTTGTTCGTCGCGGATTTTTTCGATGAAACTCACCTGAACGCGTCTGCCGTACAGGTCGCCCGAATAATCGAAGAGGAAGACTTCCAAATGCTGGCGGTTTTCTGAAGAAACCACCGGATTCGTGCCGAGATTGGCGACCCCGTCAAGGATCATTCCAACATCGTCGTTTCCTAACTCGGCCACTCCCTCGAGCCCGCGAGTTACAAGTCTGCATTTTACTGCAAACACGCCAGCGAGGGCGGGTTTTCGGCCCGATAGCGCGACATTAGCCGTTGGAAAGCCCAAGGTTCGGCCGAGCTTCTTACCGTGCGTCACCCGCCCCGTGATCGCGTACGACCTACCAAGCATTTCGGCGGCATCGCCGAACCTTCCCGCCGCCAGCGCCTCGCGGACGGCGGATGACGAGACACGCACACTACCTTGGCGTGTGACGACATCCGACATGGTTTCAACCTCTATTGCGTGAGCAGTGCCGAATTGCCGCATCAGGGTCACATCGCCGCCACGCTTCGCGCCAAATCGAAAATCATCACCGACCATGATCCAACGCACGTTGGCTGATCGCAGCGATTGCAGAAAATCCTCTGGCGACTGGCTGGCAAAACGTTCATCGAATCGCGGCACGAATACATGTTCAAGTCCTGCCTTGGCAAATGCAGTCAACTTCTCCCCTACACTCATCAAACGTGCAGGCGCAAGTGCAGGATTGTTCTGGCGACGGGCAAAATACTGGCGCGGCAAAGGCGCAAAGGTCAGCGCCGCGGCGGTCAGCCCGAGCCTTTCAGCCGCGCGCATCGTTGCGCTGAGAATCGCTTGATGACCTAGATGCACCCCGTCAAAATTGCCCACCGCAAGCGCCAGGGGTTTGCCGGTGGCGGCTATCTTGCGCGACACGCGCATCACGCCGCCCGCTTGGAATAGTCACGCAAACGAAAACCCATCATCCACAAACTCGCAAAGTAGACAATGACTCCGGCGGCGACTAACCCCGCCAACTTGAAGGCTCTGAGCCACGGGCTCATCATCAGCCACGATATCTCCGACCCCATCAGCCACCATAGCGCACCCCCCATGAGATAAAGGGCGACACAAACCTTGAGGAAAAACACCAACCACTCCGGCTTCGGCTGGTAAAACTTGTGTTTACGAATGAAATAAAACAACAAGCCCGCATTCACACACGCACCCAGTCCGGTGGCAAGGGCTAACCCGGCGTGCTGCAAGAACGGCACAAGGGCGAGATTCATCAACTGTGTGACACACAACGTAAAGATCGCGATCTTCACCGGCGTCTTGATGTTTTGCCGGGCATAGAAACCAGGTGCTAATACCTTGATGAGTACGATTCCGGTCAGCCCGAACGAATAGGCGACTAGCGCCGCGCGCGTCATCAAGACGTCGGTCGCCAGAAATTTGCCGTGTTGGAAGATGGTGGCGATCAGGGGCGTGGCTAGGATGCCGATACCCACCGCTGCGGGAAGCGTGAGGATAAGCGTCAAACGTAAACCCCAGTCGAGCAAGTTGGAATACTCCGTCGGGTCTGCGTTGGTATGATGTTTAACCAGCGATGGCAGCAACACCGTGCCGATGGCGATACCAAGCAATGCCGAGGGGAACTCCATCAGACGATCCGCATAAGAAATCCATGACACTGCCCCATCACCTAGGTGAGACGCGATCTGGGTGTTCAGCAGGATCGAAATTTGTGCGACTGAAACACCAAGGGTGGCAGGCACCATCAACTTCAGAATACGCCCGACGCCCTCATCGGCCCGCGCCGCCTTGATCTTCGACCAACGCCATGTGAGTCGTGGCAGCATGTCGATACGACGCAGTGCGGGTATTTGAAAGCCCAACTGCACCAATCCACCGGCGAGCGCACCCCAAGCCAACGCCAAAATCGGCGGGTCTACATGCGGCGCCAAAAATAGCGAGGCGGCGATGGCACATAAATTCAACAATACCGGTGTGAATGCGGGCGTTTTGAAATTCGAGAAGGTATTGAGAATGCCGGCAGAAAGAGCCACCAGCGAGATGAAGAAGATGTACGGAAACACGATCCGCGTCATCTGCACCGTCAAATTAAACTTATCCGGATCAGCCCGAAATCCGGAGGCGGTTGCGTAGACCAAGAATGGCGCCGCCACAACACCGATCAGCGTGACGACGAACAGGATCAAGCCCAGCATGCTCGCGACATGATCGGCGAGGATTTTGGTTTCGGTGATGCCGCGTTTGTTTCGATACTCGGCAAATATCGGCACAAACGCCTGACTGAACGCCCCTTCGGCAAACAGGCGGCGCAGAAAGTTGGGGATACGCCACGCCACCTGGAATGCATCCATTGCAGCACCGGCACCAAACAAGTTGGCACCGATGACCAAATTGATCAGCCCGGAAATGCGCGACAGCAACGTCATCGCGGAAATCGAGATGGCGGCCTTGAGTAGATTCATGGCACCAACGTTATCGCGCAGATCGACGCATCGGGCGACAAGTTCAGAGTGCGCCCTTTGTCGACGGCAGCATACCGGCTGCACGAGCATCTGCTTCACACGCCATCCGCAGTGCGCGACCAAACGCTTTGAATATCGTTTCTGCCTGATGGTGTGCATTGGCACCACGAATGTTGTCGATGTGTAGCGTACTCAGGGCGTGATTCACGAAGCCCTGAAAGAACTCGTAAAACAAATCCACATCGAATTCAGCAATGCGCGACCGGGTGAAATCCACTTTCATGGTGAGGCCGGGACGACCGGACAAATCAATAACCACACGCGACAACGCTTCGTCCAACGGAACATAGGCGTGCCCGTAACGAACAATCCCCGTCTTGTCGCCCAATGCCTTGGTGACCGCTTGCCCGAGTGTGATACCGACGTCCTCTACCGTATGGTGGTCATCAATATGCGTATCTCCGGTCGCCTTAATTTCAATATCGATCAGGCCGTGGCGGGCGATTTGATCAAGCATATGGTCTAGAAAGGGCACCCCCGATTGCAGACTGGCTTTGCCGGTGCCATCGAGATTGATCGATACGGTGATTTGCGTTTCTTTGGTGTTGCGGGTGACAGTGGCGTTACGCATATTGGGATTCCAGTATGGAAGTCAGTGCAGTCAAAAAGGCGACATTTTCAGCGGGTGATCCAATCGTAATACGTAGCGTGTCCTGCATCAGCGTATGGCTCTGGCTGGTATTCTTGACTAAGATTTTTCTCGCCTTTAGCGCGGCAAAGACAGCCGCTGCATCCGGCACACGGATGAGGATAAAGTTCGCTTCTGAGTGGAAACACAACGTTCCGGGGAAGCGAGCAAAAAGTCGGCCCAGATTTGCCGCCATCGCCGTACGCTCGGCAACAAGAACTTTCGTTTGCGCAATAAATTCACCAATATTCTCAAGCAGAAAGGTCGCCGCAGTTTGCGTGAAGCTATTGATGTTGTAGGGCAGTCGGACCTTGTCGACCTCGGTAAGCCATGCGTGTCGCCCGATCAATACACCGAGTCGCACGCCTGCAAGACCGAGCTTTGAAACCGTACGCATCAAGACCGCATTCGGGAACTGGCTGATTTCGTCGAGGAAAGACTGCGATGAAAATGCGAAGTAAGCTTCGTCAATGACCACGAGCCCGGGCGACGCACGTATGATCCTTCGGACATCCTCGCGCTCAAACAAATTGCCGGTGGGGTTGTTGGGATAGGCGAGAAAGGTCAGCACGGGTTGGTGTTCAGTAATCGCGGCCAGCATGGCATCGGCGTCAAGTCTGAAGTCGGCTGCCCTCAGCGGCACGCCCACGTACGTCATGCGGCAAAAGGTGGCGATCATTTTGAACATGACAAACGCCGGCTCGACCGACAGCAGTTTCGCGCCAGGTTTTGCGCATGCCAGGGCGAGCATCTGAATGATTTCGTCAGACCCATTACCATGCAGAATGTCCAGCTCCTTTGGGATACCCATGGCACTGCGGAGCGCCGTGGTTAGCGCAGCGCAGGCAGGATCGGGATAGCGGTTAATGGCGGTGTTGGACAATTGTTTTGCCAGTCCGTCACGCAAGGTCTCGGGGAGCGCGAATGGGTTCTCCATTGCATCAAGCTTGATGTAACCCGCCGCGTCTTGTACGTGGTATGCCGCTAGTGCGGCAATATCACTACGAATGACGCCACCGACCGCACTCATTGCTGCATCCGCATATCTGCTGATCGCGCATGCGCCTCGAGGCCCTCGCTGCGCGCCAGCGTTGCGGCAACCTTGCCGAGTGTGTCGGCACCGGCTGCCGACACGTGAATAATCGACGAGCGTTTCTGAAAATCATAGACGCCGAGAGGGGAAGAGAAACGTGCGGTGCGCGAAGTTGGCAACACGTGGTTGGGGCCTGCGCAGTAGTCGCCGATTGATTCAGACGAAAATGGTCCCATGAAAATGGCACCTGCGTGGCGCAGCTTTGGCAGCAGTAAATCCGGCTCCGCTACCGACAACTCCAGATGTTCAGGCGCAATTCGGTTTGATAACTCACATGCCTCATCCAAATCGCGCACAGTAATCAACGCACCACGATTGCCGAGCGACGCCCGGATGATATCGGCACGCGGCATGCCGGCCAACAGTGATTCCATCGCCTCACGCACTCGCTTAATGTAGGCCGCATCCGGGCACAACAGGATCGCCTGTGCAATTTCATCGTGCTCTGCCTGCGAAAACAAATCCATCGCCACCCAGCGGGGGTCGGTGGTTGCGTCGGCAATCACCAAAATTTCCGAAGGGCCCGCGACCATGTCGATACCGACCACACCAAACACAAAGCGTTTAGCCGCCGCGACATAGGCGTTACCGGGCCCGACAATCTTGTCGACGCCGGGAATGGTTTTGGTGCCGTAAGCCAGCGCGCCAACCGCTTGCGCGCCGCCAACACGAAACACCCGATCAACCCCCGCCAGCGCTGCAGCTGCCAGCACCGTTTCATTGACCACACCATCAGGCGTTGGCGTCACCATGATGAGCTCGCGGACGCCGGCAACTTTGGCGGCAACGGCGTTCATCAGAACCGACGATGGGTAAGCTGCCTTACCTCCTGGAACGTAGAGTCCGGCGCGATCGAGCGGCGTGATTTGCTGGCCGAGCACGGTGCCGTCGGGCTCGGTGTAGCGCCACGATGGCTGCAGTTGGCGCTCATGGTAACGACGAATACGATCAGCCGCCGTCTCGAGCGCGGCGCGTACCGATTTATCGAGCGTATTTAGCGCATGGTGGAGGATCACTTTATCAATCTCGAGTACCGCTGCGGAGCTTGGCGTCCAGCGGTCAAACTTCGTGGTTGCTTCGAGCAATGCGACATCGCCACGCGTCATTACATCGCTGAGGATGTCTTGTACACGCACCTCCAGCTGCGGGTCTTGTGCCAACTCGAAGGCCAGCAAGGCCGACAGGTCAGCCTCGAAGGAGGTGTTATTCGATTGCAGTGCACGGATATTCAACATATTCAACCAGCAATTGGCCTACGATAAACTACAAACTCTAGTAAAGACGGCCTGATTCAGACAGTTTTGCCTGAAGATGCCCGCAAATAAACAACTTTCGTCTTTAAGCTCAACTTGCGCCGACTGCGGCTTCGAAGGCATTGATCAGCGGTTGGATCTCGTTATGCTTTAACTTCAACGCGGCGCGATTGACAATCAGCCGCGACGATATCTGCATGATCTCCTCGACGGCGAGGAGATTGTTCGCTTTCAACGTGCTGCCGGTGGAAACGAGATCCACAATTGCCTCTGCCAGCCCGGTTAACGGTGCCAACTCCATTGAACCATACAGCTTGATCAGATTGACATGCATGCCCTTCTTCGAAAAATGCTCACGCGCGGTCGCGACGTATTTGGTGGCGACATTGAGACGGGCACCGCGCTTCACCGCGGCAGCGTAGTCAAAGCCATTTTGGACGGCGACCATCATCCTGCACTTGCCAATATTCAAATCGAGCGGCTGATAGATGCCCTGCGTGTTCGACTCAAGCAACACATCTTTGCCGGCAACACCCAAATCCGCCGCGCCGTATTGCACATAGGTTGGCACATCTGAAGCACGCACAATCACCACGCGTACATCGGCGCGGTTGGTGCCAATGATGAGCTTGCGCGACTTTTCCGGATCCTCGGCCGGCGTCAATCCCGCCGCGGCCAGCAGCGGCAACGTGTCTTCAAAAATTCGACCCTTCGAGAGGGCAATCGTAATCACATCAAGTCTCGCTGGTTACATACGTGTGTTTTACAAACCGGTTGTCGCAACACGCCTAATTCAAGCGTTCAATCTGCGCACCAAGTGCCGTCAGCTTTGCTTCGATATGGTCATAGCCGCGGTCAAGGTGGTAGATACGGTCGATGATCGTCTCGCCGTGCGCGACCAAACCGGCGATCACCAAGCAGGCCGAAGCGCGCAAATCGGTTGCCATCACGTCCGCACCAGTCAATTTTTCCACACCATGCACAATCGCGGTATTACCCTCAATATCAATCTTCGCACCAAGCCGAACCAACTCTTGTACATGCATAAAGCGGTTCTCAAAAATCGTTTCTGTCACGACCGCCGTGCCAGAGGCGATACAGTTCAGCGCAATAAACTGCGCCTGCATGTCGGTGGGGAACGCCGGGTACGGCGCGGTCTTCAGGCTGATGGGTTTTGGACGTTTGCTGGCGACGATATGCAGTGTGTCGGCGGTTGCCGTTATGGTGGCACCGGACTCGCGCAAGCGATCGATCACTGCGTCAAGCGTATCCGGGGCCGTGTTGGTCAAGGTAACGTCGCCGCCTGTCGCCGCAACGGCGGCCAAGAACGTGCCGGTCTCGATCCGATCAGGCATCACGGCGTAACTCGCGCCATGCAGCTTCGCCACGCCAACGATGGTGATCTTGTCGGTGCCGTGACCACTAATTTTGGCTCCCATCGCAATCAAGCACTGCGCCAAATCAACCACCTCTGGCTCACGCGCGGCATTTTCGAGCGTCGTGGTTCCATCAGCCAGACAAGCGGCCATCATCAGATTTTCTGTTCCCGTGACGGTGACAGTCTCCATCAAAATGCGCGTACCTTTTAACTTGGCGGCTCGTGCCAGAATGTACCCCGCGTCGATGGTAATCGAAGCTCCCATGGCTTCGAGCCCCTTGATGTGTATATCCACCGGCCGTGCGCCGATGGCGCAGCCGCCGGGTAACGATACCTTCGCCTCCCCGAACCGAGCCAATAGCGGCCCTAGCACAAGGATGGACGCGCGCATGGTCTTGACCATTTCATATGCGGCGGTTTTGTCGGCAATATTTGCGGCCGATAACGTAAGCGACTCAGCATGTCGTTCGGCCGTCACCCCCATCTGCGTCAATAGCTTGACCATCGTGCCGATGTCATTGAGCTGCGGCACATTCGTCAAGGCTAACGGCTCTTGACTCAGCAGCGACGCTGAGATGATGGGCAGCGCAGCATTCTTCGCGCCGGAAATGCGAACCGATCCGCTGAGCGTCCTGCCGCCCCGGATTTTGAGTTTTTGCATAGAAGGATCCTTGGGAGGCTAGAGGCTGGAAGCGGGAGACTGCGCGTGCCATTCGGCGGGTGTCAGGGTTTTCATCGACAGCGCGTGAATTTCTTCGCGCATACGATCTCCCAGAGCGCCATAGACGACTTGGTGTCGGGCGACACGAGACTTGCCATCGAATGCCGATGAGACGATGACGGCCTGAAAATGTGCGCCGTCACCCTCAACCGTGAGGTACTCACAGTCGAGTTTGTCCTGCAAGTAGCCTTCGATTTGGATAGGGGTAACCATCGTTATTGCCTTAGTTTGTAACCCGATTTTAGCAGGGCAAGTGTCACCGCCGTGAGGCAGAAAAATGCGAATGTTGTGACGCCAAGCGACAACCAAACGGAAACATCAGATTTACCGAAGAATCCGTAGCGGAATCCATCGATCAAATAAAAGAACGGATTCAAGTGGGAAAGCACCTGCCAGAAAGCCGGCAGGGAGTGAATGGAGTAAAACACACCGGACAAAAATGTCAGCGGCATGATGATGAAATTCTGGAAAGCCGCGAGTTGGTCAAATTTGTCAGCCCAAAGGCCGGCGATCATCCCCATCGCCCCCAACATGGCATTTCCCAGCAGCGCAAAAATCAGAATCCACGCACCGCTATGCACGGGAATGTGCGCCATCACCAAGCCAACCAAGAATACCCCCGCACCAACCGCCAGCGCGCGAACGATGGCCGCCAGCACATAGGCGAAGTAGAAATTCCAGTGAGAAAGCGGCGGCAACAGAATAAAAAGGATATTGCCGGTAATCTTCGACTGAATGAGCGAAGACGACGTATTGGCAAACGCGTTTTGCAACATGGACATCATCGCGAGCCCCGGGATCAGGAACTGCTCGTAGCTGACACCGGGAAATGCGGCGTTGGTACCCGACATCACATGCGAAAAGATCAACAAGTACAGAATTGCCGTCAACACCGGGGCGGCAACGGTCTGAAAGCCCACCTTCCAGAACCGCAGGATTTCTTTTAGCAGCAGCGTTTGGAAGCCGATCATGGATGACTCCCCTATACCGCACGCGGAAGGTCGGCGGCGTTCGACGGACTCGCATCCCGCAAAACCTGCGGGGCCCTGCTCCTGCCGCTCTCTTGCCCCTTCCAGAACCGCAGGATTTCTTTTAGCAGCAGCGTTTGGAAGCCGATCATTTGTTCATCACTTTCAAGAACACCTCCTCGAGATCCGGCTCGGCCACTTCCATTTTCTGAATGGCGACACCGCGTTGACGAAACTCGCCGAGCAACGCCTCGACTTCGGCATAGTCGTGAATTGAGAAATAGTGCCAAGCGCCAGTTTGTTTGACTCGCTTCACCGTGAGTGAAGGCGGTAACTCGTCGTTAACGACCACCCTTAACACCCGCTCTGAAAATGCGTTGAGCAAATGGTCGGTTGTGTCCAGCGCAACAATCGCGCCGGCCTTCATCATGGCAATCCGGTTACAAAGCTGCTGTGCTTCTTCCAGGTAGTGTGTTGTGAGCAGAATGGTATGCCCCTCAACGTTGAGGCGGCGGATAAAGGCCCACAGTGTTTGGCGCAACTCGACATCGACCCCCGCCGTCGGCTCATCGAGCACAATCACCGGTGGGCGATGCACCAGCGCCTGCGCGATGAGCACCCGACGCTTCATGCCACCGGAGAGTTGTCGCATATTCTTGTCGGCTTTATCCGAAAGCGAGAGATTGCCGAGCAACTCATCAATCCACGTATCTAACACGGCACTGCGCGGAATGCCAAAGTAACCCGCTTGAAACCGCAGGGTTTCACGAACGGAAAAAAATGGATCGAACACGATTTCCTGCGGCACAATGCCAAGTGCGCGACGCGCCTCTCGATAGTCGCTCACTACATCATGCCGCATCACCTTTAGCGATCCACTATCTGCTCGCGTCAGCCCGGCGAGGGTAGAAATCAGTGTGGTTTTCCCGGCTCCATTTGGGCCTAGAAGGGCGAAAAACTCGCCTTCCTTGATCTGCAGCGAAACACCCGCCAACGCCGCAAGACTGCCGTAGGATTTCCTCACGTCGCTTATTTCAATAGCAATCATGGAGCCTTGCGCTCAAAACTAGAGGCACCCTCGCGTGACGGCACCTGAGCGGTGGTAGCCGAAAACTGTCAGGTACCCCGGTGTAGAGGGCATTCGATCAAATCATCAACACCATACAGCGTCGCAAGTTCGACGAGATTTTCGGGCAGATGGACATAACGAAGGGCTTTGCCGAGCTTGCCCGCCTCGCGTCGCCAGTGGAGTAACAATGCAACGCCGGATGAGTCAATCTCGCCAACTTTTTGGAAATCAATGGTTAGGCAATCTGGCAGGTTTTCTTGCGAGGCGTAGGCCAGCGTTTCCGCCAATCGCATCGGCATGGATGCCAAGTTCAACGCACCATCAAGCACCAACACCTCACCCAATACTTTTGATGAAAATGAAGCAGGCTCGATGATGCTGACGGTGTTTGAGGTCGCCTTCGCCGCCATCTTGTCACTTCCTTGCCACGTTCTTCGCGTTGCGGTCTGACAGCGATTTGACCAACCCATCGATGCCAGTGTTCTTGATTTCGGTCGCAAATGACGACCGGTAATTAGTAACTAGCGAAACGCCGTCAATCAATACATCAAAAACTTTCCAACCTTCTCTGGTTTTCTCCATTGAATAATCGATCGGGATCGCTGCAGCGCCGGATTGTAAGATCACTGTCTTTACGACTACCTCGGTGTCCGTCACCGCAAGCTTGAGCGGCCGCACGTCTATTGTTTGATTGCGGAACTGGGACAAAGACGAGGAATAGGTGCGCACCAACAATTTTCGAAACTCCTCGATCAGCGCAGTCTTTTGTTGGTCACTGGCCTCGCGCCACGGGCGACCGACCGCCAATTGGGTCATGCGTTGAAAATTGAAATAGGGAAGGATTTTTTCATTCGCCAGCTTGTCGACTTTGGCGGGATCACCAGCCGCAAGCTCCTTGTCAGCTTTCAACATTGCCAGCACTTCGCTGGTGCTTTTGCGAACAAGTTCGTCCGGTGCGATATCCTGTGACCAAGCCACACTGGTAAAGGCAATCAGGACTGAGGCTGAAAACAATTTTTTGAACATTCTGGTTCCTATTGGGTGGTGGAGACGATACAACGCGCCATGGGCGGTGAACCGTTTACTTCTTGTCCGGCCCTTCTGCCGCCTTGTTGAACATGAATTGCCCAATCAGGCGTTCCAATACCACTGCCGACTGGGTGATGGTAATGCGATCCCCTTGGGCTAACTTCTTGTCATCTCCACCGGCCTCCAGCCCAATGTACACCTCGCCGAGCAAACCAGAAGTCAAGATAGAAGCTCCAGTATCTTTCGGGAAACCGAAACGCTTGTCTAACGACAAAGTGGCAACCGCTTGAAACTTGTCTGCGTCAAGACGAATGTCTGTGACGCGTCCAACCAACACACCGGCGCTTTTGACCGGTGCCTTTAGTTTCAGGCCACCGATGTTTTCAAAACGTGCCTCGACGGTATAGACATCCCCCGTGCGTTCGCTACCTAGATTGCCAACTTTAAGCGCAAGAAACAATAACGCACCAAAACCCAGCATCAGGAAAATTCCGACCCAAAGGTCAATTGTTTTTCGATCCATGTTTTCCTCAATAACCTCGTTTACATCTGCCGCGGCATGAAAGCGTTCGCATCATCTAGGGAAAGTGTCTTGCCACAATAGTGAATTACAAACCGCGAATCATGAACGCCGTCAGAATCAAGTTAATCGCCAACACGGTAAGCGCAGAAGTGACCACGGTACGCGTCGTTGCACGTGCGACGCCTTCCGCAGTTGGGTCGGCATCGAATCCCTCAAAGGTCGCGATAATTGAAACAGCGATGCCAAAGGCAATTGATTTGATGATCCCATTCCATACGTCGTAGCGGAAATCGACCGCCGATTGCATATTTGCCCAGAACACACCGGGATCAATCCCCACCACTGCTACCGCAACGATGTACCCGCCAAATATTCCCATGGCCGAGAAAAGTGCGGCCAAGATTGGCATGGATATCACCCCTGCCCAAAAGCGTGGCGCAACCACTCGGGCGATCGGATCGATGGCCATCATGTCCATCGCCTTGAGCTGCTCGGTCGCTTTCATCAGTCCAATTTCAGCAGTGATCGCTGAGCCCGCTCGACTTGCAAAGAGCAAAGCGGTGACAACAGGACCGAGCTCGCGAACCAAAGAGAGTGCCACTAGCACCCCCATCGTTTCTTCCGCACCATAATTTTGAAGGGTCTCAAAGCCCTGTAGCCCGAGCACCATGCCAACGAACAAACCAGAAACCATGATGATGACGAGCGACATCACGCCAGCGAAATAGATCTCGCGCACGGTTAGATGCAGACGGCGGAAACTCATCCCTGAGTTGAGCAGCACCAGCCAAAAGAAACGCGCCATCGCGCCGCCGCGCCAGATGGTGTCGATGCCACGTGACCCGATACGGCGGATCCCGTTAATCATCGCGACGCTCCAGCGGCGGGAAGTTGCAGATCGAGATCGTCTGCGTATTTTGGTGCTGGATAGTGAAAGGGAACGGGGCCATCCATTTCGGCATGCACAAACTGCTTGATAAAGGGCTCGGTAGAGGCGCGGATTTCTTCCGGCGTTCCTTGGCCAACGATCTTGCCGTCTGCCACGAAGTACAGGTAATCAACAATTTGCAATGACTCAACAACGTCATGCGTCACCACAATCGAGGTTGCACCAAGCGCGTCGTTAAGCCGTCTGATGGTGTTACCCACCGCAGAAAGCGAGATGGGATCAAGGCCAGCAAATGGCTCGTCATACATGATCAGCTCCGGGTCAAGCGCGACGGCACGTGCCAGCGCAACCCGCCGTGCCATACCGCCGGACAACTCTGCAGGAAAAAGCTTTGCTGCACCGCGAAGCCCCACGGCATTTAGCTTCATCAGCACCAGATCCCGAATCATGTCTTCGGGCAAGTCTGTGTGCTCGCGCAATTGAAAGGCAATGTTGTCAAACACCGACATATCGGTGAAAAGTGCGCCAAATTGGAACAGCATACTCATCTTGCGCCGGAGCGCGTAGAGCTGTTCTCGATCCAAATCGGCCACCAGCTGTCCTGCAACTTCCACCGTGCCCGAAGACGGTTTGAGTTGCCCGCCGATCAGCCTCAACAAGGTAGTCTTTCCACATCCCGATCCGCCCATGATCGCGACCAGTTTGCCCTTGGGCACCGCCATGCTGATCCCCTTGAGAATCAGCCGTTTGTCATAGCCAAAATCAACGTTGTTGATTTCAACAAAGTTAACTCGCGACGCGGGTATGGCGGGATTTGTAGTCAAAGTAGGCATTTGCCGGTGATTCAAAACGCCCGTGGGAACCGGGCAATTGCCGTAACTTCGGCGTAGACCAACAGCACAGACCGAGTCAGCATCGCAAAAGTTCCCGCACGACTGCCGGGCACTCTCATCCAGCGCCGCTTACCAACGCTTTGCTACCGTGCGTGCGACTAACAGCTATAACTATTATTCTAACATCGGACGACCACTGCCAAGCAATTGAGGGTTACGCAAAAAACCCGCAGAGTTCATCGAATTTTTTGCCGACCGCGCCCGGCAAACATGTGGTGAATGGCAAGAGCGCCAGACTCGGTTATGCTGTCTGGCCATTGGAAACACATACCAACCTTCTTTAACATGGCACAAATGATAACTGGCATTGCGAATTTGATGGCGCAGAAATCAAAACCGGCGCTCCTCGTGGTTGACGACGACCCGCTCATCGCCGAAGCGCTCGCATTTTCGCTCGCCGATGATTATGTTGTCAGATTCTGCGAGTCAAGAGCTGCGGCGATCAAGCTACTACAAGGTGGTGATTTCTCGCCGCAGTTGGCGCTCATCGATCTTGGTTTGCCGCCGTTACCCAATCAACCGACCGAAGGCTTCAAGTTAGTGAGTGATCTTCTCGCGTGGTCGCCAAAAATTCGTATTTTGGTGTTAACTGGCCAAAACGAGGAATCCAACGCACGGCGCGCACGCGCGCTCGGAGCAGCAGATTTGGTGCCGAAACCATGTGAACCTCAGCGCCTGAAGAAGCTATTGCATGCGCAACTTACAGGGGCTGTTACCGGAAACCGCGCCGACGATCCGCACTCTGTCGGCTTGATCGGCGAAAGCCCGCCGATTAGAAAGTTGAAGGGGCAGATCGACCTTTACGCCTCGTCAACGTTTCCCGCGCTGATCGAGGGGCCTTCCGGCAGCGGCAAAGAGCGGGTGGCCGCAGCGTTGCACTATCTTAGTCCGCGAGGTCATTCGCCGTTTCTGGCGCTAAATTGCGCTGCTATCTCGGCGAACTTAATGGAGGCCACGCTGTTTGGTCACGCCAAAGGCGCATTCACCGGGGCCAATTCGGCAAAGTCCGGCTACTTTGAGGATGCCGGGGAAGGCACGCTTTTTCTAGATGAAATCGGCGAACTGCCACTGGAGTTACAGCCGAAGCTTCTCCGCGTATTGGAAAATGGCGAGTATCAGCGGGTTGGGGAAACGCAGGCGAGAAAATCGGCAGCGCGCGTGATCGCCGCGACCAATCGGGACTTGCGTAGCGAAGTCAAAGCCGGGCGCTTCCGCGCAGATCTCTACCATCGACTGTCAGTCTTGACGATCAGCGTCCCGCCGCTATCCGAATTAGGTGAAGATAAATTGCGGCTACTCGAACACTTTTCGGCCGAGTCTGCGAAACACCTCGGCTCACAATCGTTCACGCTGACTGATGCCGCGAAGTCCGCATGGCTGGCATATGAATTTCCAGGCAACGTCCGCGAGCTGAAGAACATCGTCATCAGACTCATCGCGAAACACGCCGGATATGCGGTAACACCCGATGACCTTTCTCAGGAGTTTGAGCTTCCACAATCGGTCGCGCCGTCCGGTGAAGCGTCAGTCGGGCTAGACCCAAAGGAGGAAATCACGGCAAGCGCACTATTTCGCCTTGATGGAAAGCTTGCCGAAGTCGAACTTAAGTACATCGACGCGGCCATTGAAATTGCCAGCGGCAACATGACCCAAGCGGCAAAAATCCTGGGGATATCGCGCTCAACGCTCTACAGTCGGCTCGAGATTTTGCGACCCTACGCACTTAACCGCGATACCGCCGTGGGCAACCCGGCCATCGGCCCCGATTCCTAACGACGGGCACACTTCGACGAATGCTAAACTCAGCTTGCTTTTCATCGACAAATTTGCGTTAAAAACGCTGGCCACGGCAAATAAGATTCTGCTATGACGATGTATCTTGAGCACTTCGGCCTCACCGAGGCACCATTCAAAATTACACCGCATACCGAGTTTTTCTTCTCTGGCGCGAGTCGTGGCGAGACGCTAGAGGCCCTGCTGTACTCGATCACCAGTGGTGAAGGTATCGTCAAAGTTACCGGAGAAGTCGGTGCCGGCAAGACGATGCTTTGCAGAGTATTGATGGAACGGTTGCCTCCCTCGGTGGAGACAATTTATCTTGCGGTTCCCTCGCTGTCGCGCGATGAAATGCTCGCCACGATTGCGGGCGATCTGGGCCTTGAAACACAGGGCATGTCGACCACCAAGTTGATTCGCGCTTTACAGGAAAAACTTATTGAATTCCATGCCGAGGGACGCCAGGTGGTGGCGCTGATCGACGAAGCGCATGCGATGCCCCTCGAAACCCTTGAAGAAATACGCCTTCTGTCAAACCTAGAGACGAGCCACTTTAAGTTGATGCAGATTGTCTTGTTCGGCCAGCCGGAACTGGATCAGCACTTGTTGTTGCAAAACATGCGCCAGTTGCGCGAGCGGATTACGCACAGTTTTGCCTTGCTGCCACTACCACCGCGCGACATCAAGGATTACGTCGATTTTCGCCTACGGGCGGCTGGCTACAAAGGCCCGGATTTGTTTGCCGCAGACTCGCTACGACTCATCGCGGAGGCCTCAGAGGGTCTCACCCGCCGCATCAACATTTATTGCGACAAAACGTTGCTCGCGGCGTATGCGGCCGGCACCCACACAATCACGCCTGACTTGGTACGAGCTGCCATCACAGATACACGGATCGTTGTGCCGAATACGAACAAACGCCGTGCCGCGATTTGGCTTGCCGTGCTGACTTCCCTAATCGCCGGGTTGGTAATCGGCTTTTTTGGAGGCCTTGCAGCCCGACAAGACACAACCCCTTCCAGCGTGAGGTCGCTAGGCTCGACACCGGCCAATGCCACACGCTCAACAGTTGCATCGGTGTGGCCACTACCGCCGCCAGAGTCGGTGCTGCCCGCAACCTGGAAGCCAGCAGCGACGCCCGCATTGACTGCCGCCTCGCAAACTAGCAGGGCAGACGACGCGGCTGTTGTCGGCGCGGCAGTTGACAAGGTGCCCAGCCAACCTCTATTAGCAAGCACAACACCGGCGACAAATTCAGCAGTGCGGGCCAAGGAATGGCTCGGTGGCCGGGTGACGGCAGATATGGCGCGTATCGACAAGCAGCCGAGACATCGGTACTCGATCCAACTGATGACTGCTGAAGAGCGCGAACGAACAGTCATTGAGACTTATTTGCGTCAAGCGCGTCGAGAGTTGAATCCCGATCGGGTTATGCTCTATCTCTCCGGTACGCCGGAGAACCCTAAGGTGAGCGTCCTTTACGGCAATTATGCGGATCGAACGGAAGCAACAACAGAACTAGCTTCGCTACCTCAAGTACTCAGCCAGTTTCGCCCTTACGCACGCTCGTTTCAGGCGGTCCGCGACGACTTCAGAAAGTCGGCACCTTAGTGCGCTGTTTGCACCCGACGGAAAGGGCTCGGCAACTCTTGATACATTTCTTTGAATTCATGCACAACCCATTGCTTTTATTGCCTAATCCGCATATAAAGTCATGGGTTAACAACCCCCAAAAAGCCGCCAAGCCCAGTCCGCAGGGAATCTGCACCGAATTCGTCGACGTCAAGTTTCGATCTGCTGTTCTTGCCGGACTATACAACGCCGAAATGACTACTCATTTGCGACAACCCATTTGCGCATGAAAACTCTTTTTTACGATGCTAAGCCCGTAGATGCACCAGCCTGTGCGAAGAGTTCGTTCAGTATGCGCTCAAAGCCGCGCAACCGCGTTGGGTTGATTGCCGCACTACTGTCCGCAGTTTTGTCGGGGTGTGGCACAAACCCCGTTGCCAAAATCGACAGTCACCTACGCAACACGGCACAAGCAACCCAAAGCGCAGTCTCGCCGGTGCCCGCACCGGTAACGCAAGTGCCGATTCCTCCGCCGCCGAAACCTGTTGCGGATGAAAAGCGTTACTCAGTCAGCGTAATCGACGTTCCGGCGCGCGAAATCCTGCTAGCGATGAGCCGCGACACGGGCGTCAACATCGACATCTATCCCGGCATCGAGGGTCGCGTCACGTTGAACGCGATTGACCAAACGATTCGGCAGATATTGACCCGCATGGCGAAACAAATCGACATGCGCTGGGAAGCGGACGGCCCCAATCTCTCCGTCATGCCCGACACGCCGTATTTAAAGCTCTACCGCGTCGATTACGTCAACATCACGCGTGACATGGATGGCACATTTGGAGTGCAAACCCAAGTAGTCGGTCCGGCTACTTCTGGTGGATCAAGTGGCGGGGGACAAAGCGGCGGTAGCGGCGGAGGTCAGAATTCTTCGCAGGTAAAGGTCACCAACACCTCTAAGAATCGCTTTTGGGAAAACCTAGAGAAAAACATAAAGGACCTTCTCCGCGAAACTGATAAACAGTTGCCGGAAGGCAGCTCGGAAACGGTGGTCCGCGCTCAGACACAGGGCTTTAGCACTGCGACGACCAGGACCCAACCTACATCGGCCCGCGCAAGCGCGCGCGGCCAAGCCGCGACAATAACGCCTGGTGAAACCCAGGCGCAGAATGAGCAAGTCGTTCAGACTCTCACATTTCGCGAGGCAGCCTCCGTCATTATTAACCCGGAGACCGGCACGATTTCAGTGCGGGCTACGTCTAGGCAGCATGAAAAGATCGGCCAGTTTATTGAACTCGTCGCGGGCGCTGCAAAACGCCAAGTATTGATCGAAGCGACCGTCGTGGAAGTAGAGCTGAACGACGGTTATCAGTCCGGGGTTGATTGGTCGTCCACCGCGCTACAAGGCCTCGGTTACTCATTTCAACAGGTGCTGACGCGCAGCAGTCCCACACCCACCGGCACAGATTTGGCGAACAACTTCTTTTCAGTAGGGTACGCGAATCCTAATGCGGCAGTAGGCGGAAGCATCAAGAGCACCATCACTTTGCTCTCATCGTTCGGCACGACCAAAGTACTCTCAAGCCCTAGGACAACGACTCTCAACAACCAAACGGCTGTGATGAAGGTCGTAGAAAATCGTGTTTACTTTACGATCGCAACGACACCGGCAGTGAGAAACGAGCAGACCGGCGCGGTGACAAGCCCAGCAACCTACACAACCACACCCAACGTAGTCCCTGTCGGTTTCGTAATGAGCGTCACTCCTCAGATTGGGGAGAACGATATTGTGACGTTGAACATTCGACCCAGCATCACCGCCATCTCGAGCTTTGCCCAGGATCCAAACCCGGATCTTAGAGTCGCTGTCCCAAATCTTATCCCACAGCTTCAGACCCGAGAGTTCGAAACTGTGTTGCGCGTCGCCTCCGGCCAGACGACCGTGCTTGGCGGGCTCATGCAAGACAGTTTCAAAGCGACGCGCGATGGTCTTCCCATCTTGTCGCGCATCCCGGTGTTTGGTGACGCTGTGAGCTACCGCAACGATGCCGGTAAGAAGTCCGAATTGGTTGTTTTCATCCGTCCGATCGTCATTAAGGACGCCAGCGTGGATAGCGACCTGAGCGAGTACAAACGATATTTGCCCGACGGCCGCTTTTTTAAGGAGGCCGAGCCTGTTGTAGATGTTCGCATCCCCGGAGTGCCAGATCCGGTGCAACCGAGACCGTGAGTTAGGAAGTGAGCCTGCTCCTCGATGCGCTTAAACGTGCGGAAGATGCCAAGCGCGCAAAGGCCGAGGCAGCAGCAACGCGGGCCAGCTTAACCAAATCCGCGACAGAGGACGTCGCGAACGGACAGGCTGATCCCGCCCCAGTGGTGCCAGAGGCACTCTCGTTAGTAGATGATGGAGCGTCTAGCCGCATCGAGCCGCAATCTGGTGCACCCGCTGTCGGCAGGCCCCCAGAGTTTCCAGTTCTATCCCTCGAGGTTGCTGACGATCGGCCGGGCGACCCGGTTGCGAAATCGTCGACCAACCCGGCCGTCCCTTCGCTGTTGCTTGGCGACGCGCGTCTAGCGGAGCAGGTGCCGCACAGCAGCGTGGCGGCGGCACCCCGCATGAGGCTGGAAGACATGCTCGCCAGTGAGTTGGGCTATTCAGACTTGGACGAACTCGCTTCGCCACCGCTGACTGCAACTCCACCGGCCACCGCCGCTTTCAGAGCGTCGCGTTTAGCGTCGGCGCAAAGTCCGGTTGACCGGTCAGCCAGCTACAGCCTGGCAACGAGCTTGGAGCCGCTTACAGCACTCAAGCCGGGTACAGACCCTGCCTCCATGCCCGAGGCGGAGTCGGCCCAACAAGCGCTGAATCGCGAAGCGATCAGGAACGCGTTTGCGGTAAAACAACCCGCCACGTCGAGCGGTAAAACGAAGTGGGCACTCCCCATCGCAGGGATCCTGCTCGTTGTGATTGGCGCGGGAGGTTGGTATGTGTGGAGCGAAATGAATCGGCTCAACAAACCGGCTGCACGTCTACCGGTGAGCCCAGGCGTCAACGCGCCGGAAACCAGCGCTGCCGCCCCTTCTGCTCCAACCGCTGCCGTAGCCACAGCAGCTTCATCGCCCGCGCCTGTGTCCGAGACCGCGGTCGCGCCCAAGGAGGCACCACTTCCACCCCTACTCCCGCCACCGGCAACACAGCTAAAGGAGGAGCGCGCACCGACGGCGGCAAAAGTTATTGCCAGCACGCCACGTGAGGCCCTTGCCCGGCAAATTGAAGCGTTACCCGCGCTGCCTAACCCCAACGTTGGCGCTGACCAAGTGATATTGCGCCCAGCCAAACCGACTGCCTTGGAGATCAACCCGGCGCTTGGAGCAGGCTACGCCGCGCTTGCCGTCAGCGATTACGTCACGGCCAAGCAGCGCTATGCAGAAGCTATTGCCGCAAACGGTAACAGCGCAGACGCCCACCTAGGCTTTGCGACGGCTGCCGCGCGAAGCGGTAACGCCGCTGAACTGCCACTCGCGATCAAACACTACCAACGGGCGTTGGAGATCGACCCCCGCAACGCCACCGCAAGTGCAGCCCTCATCGTGCTGACAGGCGGCAAAGACGGCAACGTCCCCGGCGGGTCAAGCAGTGCGGGCGAAAAGGAGATTGGCTTAAAGCGATTAATTGCCCAAGATCCGAATGCTGCCAATGCCTATTTCCTGCTGGGCAATTTGTACGCCGAATCCCGGCAGTGGCGCGAAGCCCAGCCAGCCTACTTTGAAGCCGCAAGACTGATGCCGCAGAACGCAGACTACAACTACAATTTAGCGGTTAGTCTGGACCAACTGGGCCAAGGGTCGGCGGCCATGAGCTTCTACCGTCGGGCTCTGGCGGCCAACGTCAAAGGGCAGTTTGACCGCGCTGCGGTCGAGAGACGTATTTCGGCGCTTAGCTCTATATCCGCCGAAGGCTTGGCAAAACGTCAACCCTAATGAGAAACATGCGCTTTCCAATCTTGGGTGATTGGTACAATCGTGGCCCGCAGATCAATGCGGCCAACCGGAATGTGAACGTGCCCTGCCACCACAAGATGTCTTCGACATGAATCAGATGAGTTCGCCACTCTCCCAGTTGCCGCTAGGGCAGACTCTGCTAGCGCGCGGCATCATTTCACAAGACCAGCTGAACATCGCGCTGCTGGATCAGCGCACGTCCAAAGCACCACTTGGCAAGACTTTGGTTACGCTCGGGTTTGTTACGGAAGCAACGATTCGCGATACGCTTTCCGAAAGTCTCGGACAGACCGCAGTGGATCTGTCAAACACCATTATCGACGCCGAAGCACTGTCGATGGTGCCGAAGGATATCGCCAAGCGCTACCAAGTTCTGCCGGTCGACTTTGATCGCAGGACACGCAAGCTGCTGTTAGCGGTCGCGGACCCGACCAACGTGGTCGCCATCGACCAAATTCGCGTCTTAGTTCGCGAGGATATTCGCATTGAACAGGTATTGGCACGCGAATCTGACATTGCAATCGCCATCGAACAGCACTATGGTTTTGAACTTTCGATCGATGGCATTCTCAATGAGATTGAAACCGGCGAGATCGACTACCAAAGCTTGGCAACCGACTTTGATGAATATAGTCAGCCGGTCGTACGCCTTATTGATGCGCTGTTGGCTGATGCGGTAAAACGCAATGCCTCGGATATTCATTTTGAGCCGGAACAGGGATTTCTGCGAATTCGTTACCGCATTGACGGTGTGCTTCGTCAAATTCGCTCGCTTCACAAGAACTATTGGAGCGCGATGGTGGTACGCCTCAAGGTAATCTCAGGCATGAACATTGCCGAGACCCGAGCACCGCAGGACGGTCGAATTTCATTGACCTTATCAGGCCGCTCCGTCGACTTTCGCGTTGCTGCGCAGCCAACCACACACGGCGAAAACGTAGTATTGCGTATTCTCGACCGACAGAAAGGTATCGTCGCGCTTGAGGGTCTTGGCCTCCAAGAAGACGAGCTGAAGATGCTCCGGCTCATGATGGCGCGTCCAGAGGGCATCATTTTGGTCACCGGACCGACGGGCTCCGGTAAGACGACCACGCTGTATTCGATCTTGAACCATGTCAATACCGAGGGCGTCAACATCATGACGCTGGAAGACCCGGTCGAATACCCAATGGCGATGATTAGACAAACATCAGTCAATGAGGCCGCGAAACTGGACTTTGCAAGTGGTATCCGCTCGATGATGCGTCAAGATCCTGATGTGATTCTGGTTGGTGAGATTCGCGACCAAGACACCGCAGAAATGGCGTTCCGTGCAGCGATGACTGGCCACCAAGTCTATTCAACGTTGCATACCAATTCAGCAATCGGTGCCATCCCGCGACTACAAGATTTAGGCGTATTGCCGGACATCATGTCAGGCAATATCATCGGTGTCGTTGCGCAACGTTTGGTGCGGCGCCTGTGTGGAAAATGTAAACAAGCCTATCGCCCGGAAGACGACGGCACCCGGCGCATCCTCGGCGTGAGCCAAGACTGGAAGGGCGAAGTATTCCGGCATGTTGGTTGCGAAACCTGTGACAACAGCGGCTACAAGGGACGTGTGGCGATCATGGAGCTGTTCCGCATGGACGACGAGATTGATGAGCTGATTGCGCGACGGGCAACAGCCCGGGAAATCCGTGAGTCCGCGCGTAGGCGCGGATTTCGCACGCTTGCGGAGGACGCCGTCAATCGCGTACTGACAGGAGAGACCGATCTCGACGAAATTTCGCGGATCGTCGATCTGACTGATCGTATTGACTAGCGGCAAATCCATGGCAACGTTCAGCTATCGCGCAGTCAACCACGAGGGGCAAATTCAGACCGGAAACTTGGATGCTTCCAACGCCATCGATCTGGAACTGCGTCTAAAAAAAATGGAGCTCGATCTAATCAGATTCGAGTCAATCAAGAAATCTGCACTCTCGACAGCGCGTCGAATTACCCGCAAGGAGCTGATTACCTTCTGCTTCCACATGGACCAACTGCTTCGCGCTGGGGTGCCGATCATTGAAGCGTTATCTGATTTGCGAGACACGGTTGAAAACCCGGCGTTTAAGCAGGTGGTGGCGACTCTGCTCGAAGACATAGAGGGTGGCCTGCGCCTGTCGGAGGCAATGGCGAATCACCCTCACGCATTTGATACGGTGTTCATTGCGCTCATTCGAACAGGTGAGCGCTCAGGGCAACTGCCGGAAGTTCTCACGCAGCTCACCGAGAATCTCAAATGGCAGGATGAGTTGGCCTCGCAGGTAAAAAAAGCGATGATGTACCCGTTGTTTGCGGGTACGATCATTGTTGGTGTGGTATTTCTACTGATGATTTTCTTAGTCCCACAGCTTGCCATCACCATGAAAGCGCTGACAGACAGTCCCCCCAAAGCGACCCTCGCGCTCATCGCCGTATCCGCCTTCATGCAGCAATTTTGGTATCTGTGTTTGGGCCTGCCAATCGTTAGTGGTGTGATTTTGTTCATTCTGGCGAAAACAAACGAGGACGTTCGCTATCAAATCGACGCCATGTTGTTGAAACTTCCTGTCATGGGTCCGCTCACGCAAAAAATCATCTTGGCGCGCTTCTCAACGTACTTCGCACTGATGTACAAGTCGGGGCTAGGCGTCCTTGATTGCATTGAAATTTCTGAAAAAATCGTGGGTAACCGTGTAGTTGAACAGGGCTTGCAGCGCGTTGGCCGAGAAATCAGTGATGGTACTGCCATCACCCAAGCTTTTCAGAACGCCCGACTCTTCCCGCCATTGGTGCTGCGGATGCTTAAAGTTGGCGAATCAACCGGCGGGCTCGATACAGCGCTGCTCAACGTCAGCTATTTCTATAACCGTGAAGTGAAGGAAACCATGTCAAGCCTGCAGGAGCTGATCAAGCCTGCATTGACAGTTATTCTTGGCGGCGTCCTGATTGGTATCCTAATCACCATCTTTTTGCCCATGTATGACGTAATCGCCAAGACGGCAATTCGTTAGGAAATATGGCCGTGTCAAAACACTTTCTTTACTTAACGAATGATAAGCTTGTCTCACTTGTCTTTAGCGGCAACACGCTGGTGAGCCGTGAGAGTTTTGGCGTAGGAAGTATTCAGACGCGAGCGTTTGAGGAGCAACTTTCCAAATACGCATCGTCCCCCACCTACCTCGTCACCGACTTAATCGAGGAGGATTTTCGCCTCGATACGATCCCTCATCTTCGCGGTAGTGACCGACAGGCTGTACTCGATCGGAAACTCGCGCAAATCTATCGCGCTTCACCTTATCGTCATGCGATTGTGCAGGAACGCGAGGCCAAGGGGCGTCGTGATGACAGCATCTGCCTTCATGCTGTCACCAATCCGGAGTTGTTGAAGCCACTACTGGCATTGCTCGACCGAAAAAAAGTACCTCTCGAAGCCATTTGTTCTTCTGCCGTGTTGTCGAGCCGCTTGTTAAAGGCGCTGGATTCAGTTTTTCCACATACGATGTTGGTCACCATCATTCCCGACCTTGGCCTTCGGCAAACCTACTTCAGGAACGGACAAATCAAGTTCAGTCGGCTGATACCGATTATCTACGACGAGTCACGCTCGGTCGGGCAACTGATTACAGCGGAGACTAGCCGCACTTGGCAGTACTTGGAGAGCTTGCGTTATTTTGAAGATGCAGCTTCTCTCGAAGTTTGTATGCTGCTTCACGCGCGTGATATCGCGATGATACAAGAAGCTATTGGCCGCTATCCAATGCTACGGTATCGCGTTCTCGACATCAATGACATCGCTGCCAAACTTAAAGTCGCACCTGCGCCGACGTCATCACATGCGGAAGAAATTTTCTGCCATCTATACGCACGCAGCTCACTGGAAAATCACTTCGCGGCACCGGTCGAAACCCGATTCGCCGCCTTTAGGCGTGCTCGCATCGCAATCTTTGGTGCCACGGCTGCAGTCCTTGCCGCAGGCGTGGTGGCCGCAGCTTTCAATTTTTACTACTTGACCCAGATTACGCAAGAAATCGACGAGCGAAGTCGACGCGAAGACGCGCTCCGATTAGCGTATCAGGAGGTTGTAAACTCCATGCGTACGCAAAAAGAGGCAACCGATACCGTCCGCGATACTAGTATCTTTTTTGACTCGCAGATTCGCCCCGCGCCGGCGGCACCAGGACGCATGTTAAATGAGATCGCCAAAGTTTTCGATAGGTATCCTTTGGTGCAAGTTGATCAAGTTCTGTGGGCCACCAATAACGAGCCGGCGTTCATACCAACCGCACCACAGGGATTTGGCGCAGTAAACGCGAGCCTCGCTGGCACGTCGCAGGTGACCTCAGACAACAAGTCACGGGCGACGGCCTCGATACCCCCAGCACCGGTGGGCCAGTCGACTACCGCCGAGAATTTGTTCAATCCGCCGCTGACGGGAAACAAGTATCACATCGCGTTGATTGACGCAGCGGTTCAACCGTTTGACGGCGACGTGCGAAGGGCACTTGCGGAGATTGATCGGCTGATTAACGAGTTGAGTAAGAACGCTGAGTTCACGGTTAAGGCAGTGAAGCTACCGGTCGACACCGCCTCTTCCGCGAGCCTCAAAGTCATTGACCGTTCAGCCGCAACGGCAACAAAAGCGGCGTTCACCTTGCACGTCGCGCGAAAGGTGCCGGGCACATGAGCGTGATGACAAAGGAGGGCTTCAGCGCACTTAGACTTTCCTATCTGATTCTTGTCGCGGGTATAGGCGTTGCGGCGTTTTTAGTCGGCGGTACCTACTTTTGGTGGCAAACCGAAAAGAAGAACAACGCGCAGTCACAGCGCCGCCTAAACGATGCGCAAATGCGGTTGGCCAACGCCGAGCAGCAACGTGACGATCTGCGCGATTCGGAAGACACATATCTCGCGCTCGAAGGGCGCGGCGTTTTTGTCGCCGAGAGGCGCCTCGATCTACTCGATGCCATGGAAGCACTCCGTGCACGGCACGGCATCATCTCCCTTGAGTATCAGGTCAGCGCGCAACGGCCGCTCAAACTCGCCGGCGGCACGAGCATCACCGCCATCGAAGTTCTTGGCAGCAGGGTGCAGCTCAAAGCGACGTCACTGCATGACGGCGACATGCTCGCCTTCCTCGACGAATTCTCACGTATGCAGCGCGGCATCTTTCAGATCGAGCGATGCGCGTTGGGCCGCAATACCCGCAGCGGGACGGTTGCATTGCCCCCGCCCGCTGCGGTCGTCGCCGCGACCCCGCGTAACGCTGACGTGCCTGCCGCTCCCCCGCCGATACTTGCCCCGGCAATCGAAGCGGATTGTGCGCTCGAGTGGATTACATTAGTCGATAAACGTACGCCCACAGTCGCGGTCGCTCAGCCGACGAAAACGCCATGAAACAATTCACGATCACCGTCGCCGTGCTCTACTTTTCGCTGATCAGCGTGCACGCGATCAGCCAAACCACAGCGTCTTCCAAGACCGCCGGGGGTTACACCCCGCAGCCGGTATCGACGACCTATCGCCCGCTCATTGGCAAGTTATTCTTCACTGATACCGAACGTGATCGCCTCGACAAAGCACGCAAAGACGGGGTACTTGTGGTGGATGGCGAAGTCGTCGCACGCACGCCGCGGGTAGACGGCTTCGTCAAGAGTAGCAGCGGCCGCACGACTTACTGGGTCGACGGTGGCCAGCGCATCGATTCGACGCCAAGCAATAACATTGCCGCAAGACCGTCGATGACCGGGACTGAGTCTGCCGTTAAAATTCGTGAGACAGGCGTCAGCCCTACAAGGCCTGCGGTGTCGGAATCTGTTTCGGCGAATAACCCAAAACCGTCGCGGCCCAACCCGACTGCCCGGAAACAGCCATGAGCGACAAATTAAGAAAGCCTCCTATTGGCGGGCATCTTCAGGCGAAAATGCTTGGAAACGCCCGTCTATAAAGGGTGTTCACTTGGATACTTGCCGGAGCAGTGTGGTAGGCGGCAGACTTAGTTTTCTGTTGGCCGTATAGTTGCTTTGAAGCGTTGAAATTGCTCTCGGCCCTATAGAAATGAAGCCTCCTAAATTCAAGTTCCGAAATCTCCAATCCGGAGTCATCTTGCTCCTCATCGTGCTTTCGCTATTAGCGATTGGTGGCACGATATTTCTCGCTGCAATCGCTGATTCCCAGCAAAGTGAAAGGGGAAAAGCCGTCGCAACCGCAAAATTCAACGATGCAACTGACCTGCGCCAAGCCATTTTCGGCTACATCCTTTCGGCTCCGATCGGCGGAGCGTATCTCCGGCCCGGCTCACTGCCCGTACCGGATTCACTGTTCACCCCTACCTATGACGGGTTATCAGAGACCAAGTGCCTCGGGAATAATGCTGGCGGAAACGGGCTCCCGGCAGCAAACAACAACACGGCAGCGCAACGATGTTTGGGCCGCTGGCCGTGGCAAGTGGTGCCGATTGATTTGTCCGGTGCGTCCAGAGATTCCACAGGCGCATTAATGGCTAACGATCCAAACGGCGCTATTCCTTGGATTGCCATTTCGGCTAATCTCTCTCTGCAGGATACGTGTCTGACGAAACTCAACTCAGATGTGTTGCACCTGACCTACACCGCATTTTTATGCACCGCGCCCTTGCCGCATCCTTGGCTAACCGTCGTCGGATCTAACGGCGAAGTTCTCACCAATCGCGCTGCCGTGGTCATCATCATTCCAGGTCCTTCACAAAAACTGGATAACGGTTATGTCCAGACGCGAGCTTCAAACGCCGCGCCAGGGAATCCAAAAGACTATTTGGACAGAATTTCGCTTCCGCTTGGCTGCTCGGCATCTTGTACCGCGACATACGACAATGCTGGCCTCGACAACACTTTCATCCAATTTCCAACAAGTGCAAAATATCCTGCAAACTCGGAAGACGCCTCAAAGACCGGCTACGTTCCCTTCAACGATATCGTTGTCTACATTACGATCGATGACTTGATGCCAGTAATTGAGAAGCGCGTTCTGGCTGAAATGAAGGCGTCACTCACGAGTTTTGCAAATACGCCCGTAACTCCATCTGGAACACTCGGTTGGCCTTGGGCAGCGTCTTACGCTTTGCCGGCAAACGACGGTGCGTTTATTTCGAACGCTGGGACCATAGTTGGTATGTTTCCATTCTTCCCCGTGTCGCCATCGACGACACCGACTGGCTATTCGACAGCGGTGAATTGGTCTTCGAGCGCCGTTCGGACAGCGCCATCTAACTTGAGAGTTTGCCGGCGAGTACGGACCGGCCCTGCTAGATGGGTTAACGTTGCACAAGGCGTCACAGCTGAGGCTTCGGCTCTCTCCGGTTTGATCCCAGCCGCCACCGCTAGATGGCGCGGGGCAACAGCAGTCGAGCTTAATGGCACGAGCGTAACACCCACTATCATCACTAAAACGTTTACTGCTTGGTACAACACATCTACGGATTGCGCAGATGACACTAACTCTATGGCATCGCCGCCAGTTTATTCGGTGAGCCGTACTGTTACTCTCAATCTCAGCCAGCCGGCGTGTGATTCGCCAACCGCAACTTACGTAAACGGCACATCCACGCTGCCACATCGAATCAATTGGACGTGCCTGACACTGACGACACCGATACTCGATTTTCCGATCACAATCAATGACACCATCACCGATGCGCCGCTTAGTCCGGTAAGCGCGTCCTACAACGTCTACCCTGAAAACTCCGCTAGCGTGACACTGAACAACATGCGCTATCAACCCCTCATGGCCAGTTGGTTCTACGATAACGAGTGGTATAAACAGTCGTTTTACGCTGTGGCAAATTCAAGTGCGCCTGCGTCAACCACAAATTGTTCCTCGGCTACCACATTGACGGTCGGTTCAACTACTGGTGTGCAAGCACTAGTTATGCTTTCCGGAAAGAGCCTGACCAATGCTGTGCGCCCATCACTTCCGGCAGGAGACTATTTAGAGTTGAAAAACAGTACTAGTTCGATCGATTGCCTCTTTGAAGACAAAACTCGCGCGCTCGCATCGACGTATAACGACCAGACTGTTGTGGTGTCACCATGAGATTGGGAGGAATTAGGCGTTCGGGGTTTTCCTTGGTTGAGATCGCGGTCGTTCTCGTGATACTCGCCATTCTCATCTCGGCAGTTGGTATTCCGCTTGCAACACAGCTTGACCTGCAAAAGACCAAAGACACGGAAAAACAGCTTGAGACCGTAAAGGAGGCCATCTATGGATTTGCAATGGCAAATGGCAGGTTGCCATGTCCGGCAAGCGAGGCCAGCGCCGGTCAAGAAAGTTTTTGTACTAACGCTTCGGGCGGTTGTGGGACACCGACAACAGTCCAAGCGCATGGCCGGTGTGTGACAAGCTTTGGCTTCGTCCCTGCAAGAACGCTGTCGTTGGCACCCATCGATTCCGGCGGATTCGCGGTCGACGCTTGGGACGATGGCACCGCTGCGCACCGCATTCTCTATTCGGTCAGCGACTACCAGAATCCTGCGAACACCTACGTGCTCACCGCGCCAGATGGCATCCGCGCACCAACCATGGCGACCGTGTCTGTCGCTACCCATCTGTTCGTCTGCTCAACAGGGTTAACCGCGGCTCCACCAACCGCCAACTGCGGCACGATGACCGTACTGACCGATAAAGCGCCCTTCACCCTTTATTCCTTGGGCAAGTCGACCGCACAAAATGGCTTCGACGAAACCAACAACCAGAATGGCGACCTTGTTTTTACTAGCGGGACACCGACAACCACGTTTGACGACATCGTCACCTGGGGATCGCTGAACACGCTTTTCTCTCGCATGGTGCAAGCAGGCAAACTGCCGTAACCACGCGCATGAAACACACCACTACGACGGTGGACACCGTCTTGCCCACTTCCAATTCGCTCATTCGCGCCTTTCGTTGGACGCGTATGCTGCTGCACATTGCACAGGGACTGTTGGTCACGATATTGGTTTACCCGCGCGTGAAGCCACGCGTGCGTGCCGCGATTACGCAGGCATGGTCGGCAAAGATGCTGCGGATTCTCAACATCACGTTATCCATTCACGGCGCACGACCGGCGGAACACACAAACAAATTATTCGTTGTGGCCAACCATGTGTCATGGCTGGATATCTTTGTCATCAACGCGACTACGCCAAGCCGATTTGTTGCAAAGTCGGAAATCCGCGATTGGCCCATTGCGGGCACCTTGTGTGATACGGCTGGGACCATCTTTGTTCACCGCGCAAAACGTAGTGATACCGCCCGCATCAACGCCGAGATTCACGATGCCTTTGAGCAGGGCGACACGGTTGCGATCTTCCCGGAAGGCACCACCACGACCGGTGACCGGCTGCTGAAATTCCATACGTCGCTGTTTGAGCCGGCCGTCGCTAATCAGGCGTTGTTGGCACCTGCTGCGATACGCTATCGCAACACCAATGGTGAGCCGAGTGAGGCGGCGTTGTTCATTGGCGAAACTACGTTTGTACAGTCCATCAGCGCTATCATTGCGAAGAAGAAGATGATTGCGGAAATTACGTTCGCGCCTATCATTGCAACCGATTCACTTTCGCGGCGCGACGCCGCGCTACTGGCGGAGAACGCGATTGCGGCGATCTTGAACGTCGCGAAACCCCACGCCCACCAACGCTTTGGCGAAGGGGCAACATCGTTGGCGGGTCAGGCGGCTTAATCATGCCGCACCGGGTGCGAGAACACACCTCAATCGGCGTATAGCTCCGGCGGATTCAACCCTGTATCGGGCTCAACCGAAGGCTGCCGGAACCGCTTGCGATCTTCCAATCGAACGGCGGTAAGTTCCCCACCCCAGATACACCCCGTGTCGAGATTGATGGTTCGACTCCGCTCAACGTACCCGATCGCCGACCAGTGACCGGAAAACAGCGTTCGCTCCGCACGCCGCACCGACGGCACATCAAACCAGGCTCGCAGGTTAGAAGGCATCTCCGCCAGCCCCGCCTTGTACTTGAGCTGATGTTCACCCGTGGGCATGAGGGTGCGCATTCGTGTCATGGTGTTGATCACAAAACGGCTACGTTCGTCCGCTTTGAGTGTGTCGCTCCATCCGCTCGGCTTGTCCCCATACATCGCCGCAAGTGTCGCTCGATAACGATGCGATTGAAGTAAGCCTGCCACTTCCCTTGCCAGCGAGCTGGATTTTTCCCAGCTCCATTGCGGCATCAACCCCGCGTGCACCATCGCAAATTTGCCGTCGATATGTAGCAGTGGCCGGTGGCGCAGCCAATCGAGCAATGCGGCGCAATCGGCTGCGTCCAAGATCGGCTGTAGCGTATCGAGTTTGCCGGGCTTGGCGAACCCCTCGGCGACTGCGAGCAGGTGTAGATCATGGTTACCCAAAACCGCTGTTGCCGCACTACCCAGTTGCCTGACAAAGCGCAGACATTCGAGCGATCCACTGCCGCGATTGACCAAGTCGCCGACAAACCAAAGCCGGTCTCGCTGGGCATCAAAACGAATTTTTTTCAACAGTGCTTGCAGGGTCAGGTAACAACCTTGCAGATCACCGATGACATAGGTACTCATACGGCACCGACAAAAAAGGGCGGAAGCTCCGCCCTTTCTTCTTTATTTTCCATCCAGGATCACTTCAACGCAGCGAGCATGTAATCCACCGCCGCCTTCACGTCTGCGTCGGACAGCGAAGTGTTGCCACCCTTGGCTGGCATGACACCCATCTTGCCTTGGAAACCACCAATCGCATGTTTGTAGAGGGTGTCTTTGCCCTGTGCGACACGCGGTGCCCATCC
>Ga0315907_10001153_pt1 | contig 36293 bp, 33 predicted proteins | sample LakEriMetagenome_3_FD_203525 | JGI IMG/M metagenome (GOLD analysis project Ga0315907, IMG submission 203525) | Freshwater fungal communities from buoy surface, Lake Erie, Ohio, United States - Buoy 12 MA123 | ecosystem: Environmental > Aquatic > Freshwater > Lake > Lake biofilm | place: USA...
TCACATCTTCCTCTTTGATTGTTGCAACAGGTTTGTCTTGGTTGTCTACCATAACTATCGGCTGAATAAATTCGTCGGTAACATTGTTAGCATAACTATCTTGAATACTTTTAACAGCATTAGTAGAATGTAATCCTTCGGCATTGACTACTAAATCGTACGCTAATTTTACTCGTTCCCAACGTTTATCTCGGTCCATGGCATAATATCTTCCAATGATAGTAGCCAATGAAGCATTTGTGTTTTGTAAATAATTTTCTAAATCTTGAATGTAGTGTACACCCGATTTAGGATCTACATCACGCCCATCTGTAAACGCATGCACAAACATATTTTGCACACCGCTTTCTTGAGCAGCGTCAATTAAACCTCTTAAATGAGAAGTGTGAGAATGTACACCTCCGTCCGAAACTAAGCCTAAAAAGTGGATGGATTTGTTGTTCTTTTTAGCATATTCAAAAGCTTCTTTTAATGGTTGCTCTTGACTCATGGTCTTGTTTTCAACCGCTAAATTTAGTTTGGCTAAATCTTGATATACAATGCGACCAGCACCTAAATTCATGTGACCTACTTCCGAATTTCCCATTTGACCTTCGGGTAAACCTACATTTAAGCCATCGGTTCGTAATTGTGCATTTGGATATTGGGTATATAATTTATCAATAAAAGGGGTGTTTGCATTGTCTATAGCGGATACTTTTGGGTCGGGCGATTTCCCCCAACCGTCTAAGATCATTAAAATTACTTTTTTATTCATGACTTTTTATTTGTACAAAGATAAACAAATGAGTACTTTTTTAGTTTAAATGCCTCTCAAAATTTACGAAATCGATTACGCAAATTATCCTTTTTTAATCCAATTTTTTGCTTGATTATAATCGATAAAATAGCGCACACTTATTGATAAAATATGATTTAAATTGTTATCAAATAAATTTGAAAAGTTGGATCCAAAACTATTGTTTATCGTGCGATTAAAAGTAGCTGCATTATTTCTGTATAATATTGACATTTGGCTACCAGGAGCAAACCACCAAGAATAAGATAAATCTAAATTCCATGTACTGAAATTTGAATTTTTATTTGTGGTATAAGTTGTGTTTTGGGATAAACTTCCATCTGAATTTAATGTGTTTATTTGGTTGTTTTCTGCAAGAGACCAATAATGCCTAACCGATAAATTAAAGTTCATTACACTGCTTATAGAAAATTTACTGGTTAGTCCATTTGTATAAGTATTTCTATCTCTTCTGGCAAAAATGATATTGCTATTTTCAAAATCAATGAAACCTATGTCGTTTTGCTGTCTTAAATAATCAAAGCTGTATACTAATGAAAATCGATCATTAAATCGATATCTCGGACTGATGTTTATTCCTGCTTCATATCGATTTTCATTAATTACATGAGTAATAAAAGGATTTAAATCGATTGCAAATTTGTTATTATAGTTGGACGAAAAATAGAAATAACCGCCTGCATTTTTTGGATTCACAAAATAGCGATTTTCTACTCGAGGTTCATAATAATCATAGTTTTCAAATGGACTTACATTTAAACCACCTCCAAAATAATGATTCTTTTTATTCGTCGAATTTAAATTTATATTAAAATTACTCAATTGAACTTGATTCGTGGGTTTGTAAAATTCCAAGTAAGATCCAAGGCTAATTCTAAATGTATTAAATACTTTATTTGGATTTAGTATGCGATAATTTACATTGCTATACATCGAATAATAGTTGGTTTTAAAATTAATTCCCAAGTCATTATTGTCAAAATCTTTTGAAATAAATTCACCTCCAATGCTGTATCTGAATTTACCGCTAGTTTCAGCTAGATTTAATGAAGCACTAATTCCGATAGTGTTTTTTATATCATGAATACTACTCGATTTTAATCCTCCAGAAACATTATATTTATTTGTTTTATTGTTTAAATCAAAAAGTAACCCAGTAACATTGGCATCTCTAAAGCTTCCATTTCTGGTAACATTTGTATTGATAAAAGTTACCGACGAATTTTGATTAAAACGTTGATCAAATACGGTTACGTTATAATTTGTTAATGGCGAAATAGTAACTGGCCTTGTTGAATTATCATTTGAATTTATAGCCGTGGCTGTTGTTTTTTCTGTAACGGCATTTAAAAAACCTATGCCTAAGCCGTCTTTATTTCTGCCTGATATTTTCATAGCATTTAATAAATTAATTGCGCTAGGATATTCTTCAATATATTCATCATTTGAAATAGTAGGACTAAAATCTGGAGTTTGACCAATTCGTCTAGAATATAATAAGTTTCCTTTACTAAATAAATCCGTTCCTTCAGTAAAAAAAGGCCGATTTTCGTTGAATTGTTGCTCAAATGGGCCTAAATTTAAAACCACATTATCAAATTTCGTTTGTCCAAAATCGGGAACCAAAATCGCATCCAAAGTAAACGCATCGTTAATTCCATATTTAACATCTAATCCTCCTTTAAATTCTCCTTTTGTCTTTTGAGTTTCACCCGCATTTAAATAAAAGGAAGAATAAGGAATTAAAAACAAACGGGTTGGCGTTTTAATATTTTGGATGCCTTTTAAAAGCCCAGCCTGCTGAATCACAGCTCCAATTTTTGAATCTACGTGTGTCCAGGTATAAATACGACGTTCTCTTTTAATTTCTCTAACAAAATTTAATCCCCAAGTTTGCTCACTTTCTGAAGAAAAACGTAAAGCGGCATAGGGTATTTTCATTTCAACTGCCCAGCCGAAGGTGGTTATTTTTACTTTACTACTCCAAATGCCATTCCAAGAAAAATCTTCGCCAATTTGTTCTGTTGCTAAACAATCTAATTGTCCTCCTGCTGCTGTTACAAAAAATCGAAAATCTTGTTGTCCATCGTTGTATCCGTTGATAAAAATTCCAAAAGCATCGGTTGTACCAAAATCATCTCGCTCAGTAATCTCTTTCATTATTTTTGAAGGCTCATCATCATACAGCAATGCACCTACATAAATGGCTTCGTCATCATACAAAATTTTAACTTCCGTTTTTTTCTTAGTATCAACTGCCTTTCCGTTATCAGGTTCAAACATTATGAAATCAGTAGCAATGGCTGCATTTTTCCATTCGCTTTCATCGAATTCGGCATCAATTGTAATGTTTTTTGAAATTCTATTAGTAGTAATGCTTTTTTTGATCTGAGAAAATGAAAAAAAGAAATTTCCAATGGATAGTAACAGAAGTAACCCTATTTTTTTTGTCATATTTGAGGAATTGTACCGCAAATGTAAGCAGTTCTATTAATAGACAACTTTATTAAAATATTGTTTCACTTTTTTGAAAAATAATCGACGAAATGCATAATATTCCGACAAAAAACATATTTTTTTGGTTTATCGATTTTAGCTTATCTTAAACATTACAAAGTGTGTGCCAACTTCAGGAATTTCAAAGGGATTACCCATGGTTTGATACCCGCTTTTTTCATAAAAAGGAACTGCTTTTTCACGAGCATTAAACCATATTACACTTGCTTTTTGTTCAAAACAATACTTTTCAGCTTCAGCTAAAAGTTGTATTCCAAATCCGTTGCCTTGAAATTCATTTAATACAGCCATACCTCTAATTTGAAATTGATTTTCGTCGAAAAAAAGTTTGCTATTTACTTGATATACAGAAACTATTCCAATTATTTTTTTATTGAGTTCAATTCCAAAATGCATTGTAGTTTCTGCATCATCTCCTTCAAAATAACACGTTTCTATTGGTTTGCCTTTACGCAACACTTCATTCCGAACCCAATAGGTCTCTGTTGCTTGGATTTGTTTAATCATTTTGACTGCTAACTATTTATTTTTTAATGCATTAACAATAACACAAGGTTTTACTACAAATTTATGACAAAGGAATTAAAAAAATATGCTTAAAAATTTGCAATTCAAAAAACTTTTAAAGTATATTTGCACCCACAAAATAAGTAATTGATTGCTTTTTTGTTATGCGGAAGTAGCTCAGTTGGTAGAGCTCCAGCCTTCCAAGCTGGTTGTCGCGAGTTCGAGCCTCGTCTTCCGCTCAAAAACACGATAAAGTTTTAAAAATTATCACCTGCGGAAGTAGCTCAGTTGGTAGAGCTCCAGCCTTCCAAGCTGGTTGTCGCGAGTTCGAGCCTCGTCTTCCGCTCCACAAAAAGCCTTGCAATTGCAAGGCTTTTTTTATTTTAAATCATTCAATTCTGTTTCGGGATCAACTTCTATTGGTTTTTCATTTCTTTTAAAAATTCTAGCGGTTAAATTGCCCTTTAATTTGATAGAATCACCATTTACCGCTAACCAACTTCCTTCTCTGAGACCAATAACTGGCTGAGGATTAAATTGATGAAACTCATTAATTCTGGTTTCGCGCGTTTCTCCCATGTGCGTTGAACCTTCGATTGGATCTAAATAATGCGGATTTATATTAAAGGATACAAATGCTAATGTTCTAAAACTTGGTGGATAAACGATTGGCATATCGTTGGTAGTACTCATCGTTAAACCACAGATGTTGCTTCCTGCACTAGTTCCTAAATAAGGAGTTCCGTTTTTAACTGCTTTTTCTAAAGCATCAATACTATTGTTTTTATACAATTGGCTTACCAATAAAAAAGTATTTCCACCACCAATAAAAATACCTTGTGCCTTTTCAATGGCTTCAATTGGATTTTCAAAATCGTGAATTCCTTTTATTGTTTTTGAAATTTTAGTAAATGCTTCAGCTACTTTTTTTGTATAATCGTCATGTGATATTCCGCTAGGACGCGCATAAGGAATGAAAAGTATTTCAGAACATTTTTCAAATAAAACGTTCAATTCAGGCAAGAGATACTCAAGATATTCACCATTATGTAGTGTTGAGGTACTGGCAATAATTATATTTTTCATAATGCTTTTTTTGCAAAAGTAATGCATTGAATTAACATAAGTTTATCATCTTTTTAGGATTTCGTTTTGAGGTCTATTTGGTATATTTACAAAAATATTCAAATTAAAATAATGATTAGAAAAATACCCTGTCTAATTTTCTTGTTGGCATTTTGCGGTTTTTCGCAAAACAAAACTACTTTAAACGGGAAGATAGTTTCTGATGCAACTGATATTGAAGGTGTTTTAATAAAAAATATTGCAACAAATCAAGAAACCTATTCTCAACGTGGGGGTTATTTTTCAATTGCCGGAACTCAAAATGATACATTAATGTTTAGTGCATTTAATTTGAAAGCTACGATGCATATAATTAAAGCTAAAGATTTTAGTGAAAATTTGATTTTTATATCTATGCCTCTTAGTCGTACAGAACTTAAAGAATTAGCAATCATAGATTATAAAAGTATTAACGCAGTTTCACTAGGAATTGTCCCAAAAGGTCAAAAAACCTATACTCCTGCAGAACGAAAGCTACTCACAGCAGGACAGTTTAAATGGTATAGTCCGCTCTTAATTCCAGTAGGAGGAATGAGTGTTGATGGATTGATAAACGCAATAAGTGGCAGAACAAATATGCTAAAAAAGGAGGTTGAAGTCGAGAAAAAAGAACTGCTTCAAGTTAAATTAGCCAATAAATATGATAAAGAATACATTATAAATACACTCAAAATTCCGGAAGAATATGTGGAAGGATTCGTGTTTTATACTGCTGAAAACAATCGATTTGCAGAAGCAATGAGAGTGAAAAATTATACAATGGCAACATTTATTTTATCTGAACTAGCTTCAAAGTACAGGGAATTACAAGGTTTTTGATGGAATTTAATTAACAGCTATGAAAACACTATTTTTAGTTATTCTAAGTCTATTTTTGGGGCAACAAGTATTTTCACAAGGCATTGAACGGAAAGTTCTTCGGGGAATAATTGTTGTTGATTCATTTGATGTAGAAAATATTTCAGTGCATAATGTTTCATCAAATGTGGGTGCAAAAACAGATATTGACGGAAAATTTTCAATCCGAGCACGAGCTACTGATACGCTGTTTTTTGAAGGTTCTTCTTTTGTTTCACAAAAGTACATTTTAACCCAAAAAGATTTTTGGAAAGAAGAACTTGAAATAAGACTACATGTTAAAATAACCGAATTAGATGAACTTGTCATAACGCCTTATACACTTTCAGGAAATTTAGTTGAAGATACAAAAAAAATTCAAGTTTATGGGGATGGTTTTGCAGTAATAGATGCAAAAAAAGTCATGCATTATGAAGATGATGTTAGATCTGGAGCACCTATAAATACTGCTATGCCAAACGTTTTAGCACCAAATGGTTCCAATTTTAATTTTCTTGCCATTGGTGCAGGATTAATCAGTTTATTTGTAAAACCTTCTCTTTCAAAAAGCCACTCCAAAAGTGTTTATGAAGAAAGGCGAATTAAAGCTTTACAATCAAAATCGTATTCTGATCATCTTTATGAACGTTTTTCTCACAATTTTTTTGTGGAAACTTTAAAAATTAAGAATGAAGACATTCCTATGTTTATGGGTTTTTCTGAACTCAATGTATATGAATTATCACCATTGTTGAAGCCAGAAAACGAATTAAAATTAATAGAATATTTAATTCAAAAAGCGGCCGAATTCAAAAAGCAAAATCAAAAAGAATAATTACTATTTTTACCAAATGAAAAACAAGTTAAAGATAGGGTTATTAGTTTTTTGTTTGATCGTTTTCAGTTCTTTTGAATTGCATAAATTTTATGTTTCGGTAACACAAATAGATTATGTGCCGAATAAAAAACGAATAGAAATTACTTCCAGAATTTTTATCGATGATTTAGAAAAAGCCCTAACCAAAAAATATCAAAAAAAACCGAACATCACTTCCTCAAATGAGCTTCCGGAAGCAGAAGAGTGGATAAAAACGTATATTAAGGAAAAAATTAAAGTTTCGATCAATAAAAAGCCTCAAGTAATCGAGTATTTAGCAAAAGAAGTAGAAGGAGACGTGTTAATTATTTACACAAAAATTGCTATTTCAAAAAAAATAAATACCTTCGAAATTTATAATTCATTATTAACCGAAACATTTCAAGATCAGCAAAATATTGTTCATACTAATATTAATAGTAACAAAAAAAGCTTTTTATTGACTAATACAGTGTTTCAAGAAAAAATCGACTACTAAAATAAACCGTGTATACCATGAAAAAATTAATTTTATTAAGCACTTTTTTAACTCTAACAATTAATTTCGGAAGTTTTGCTCAAGAGGTAAAACCAGAAGAAAAAAAGCGTGAATCTGGGCATTATGATGAGAATAAATTTCGTCAAATGTACACTGAAATGGCTACACCAAATATGTATAGAACTGCTTCTGGAGCACCCGGACCAGCTTATTATCAGCAAAAAGCAGATTATAAAATGAATTTGGAATTAGATGATAAAAATAAAAAATTATACGGTTCAGAAACCATTACTTATCACAATAATGCACCAGAATCGTTAGAATATTTATGGGTACAATTGGATCAAAATATTGAAAGACCCGATTCTAAAACACCACTAGCTGATAGTGAATCTTTAAATAAATCAATCACCTCTGACGGATTTGCAAAAAAGTTCATTGAAGCACCTTTTCAAGGAGGTTTTAATATTGAATATGTAAAAGATTCAAAAGGAAATCCTATGAAATATACCATCAATCAAACCATGATGCGTATTGATTTGCCAAAACCATTAAAAAATGGCGAAAAAGTTACTTTTTCAATCAAATGGTGGTATAATATTGTAAATTATCAGGAACAAGTTAATAATGGGCGTTCAGGATATGAACAATTTCCAGATGGGAACCGATTATATGTAATGGCACAATTTTATCCTCGTATGGCTGTTTATAGTGATGTTGAAGGATGGCAAAATATGCAATTTTGGGGAAGAGGAGAGTTTGCATTAACTTTTGGAGATTATGAAGTAAATATTACTGTTCCTGCCGATCATATTATGGAAGGAACTGGAGTGATACAAAATAAAAGCGAAGTATACAGTGTAGAACAAATGAAGCGTTGGGCACTTGCTGAAAACACATTTGATAAACCAGTTGTTATTGTAACTCAAGAAGAAGCTATTGCAAAAGAAAGTAGTTTTTCTGACCAGAAAAAAACATGGAAGTTTAAAGCACAAAATGTACGTGATTTTGGATTTTCAACATCAAGAAAATTCATTTTAGATGCAATGGCGGTTGATTTACCAACCAATAAACCATTGGCTATTTCTATTTATCCAAAAGAAGCGAATCCTTTATGGGGAGATTTGTCTACAAAAGCAGTTGCACACACATTAAAAACCTATTCACATCATACATTTGATTATCCTTATCCAAAAGCGGTTTCTGTTTCTGCAGAAGACCAAGGAATGGAATATCCAATGATTTGCTGGAATTATGGGCGTCCAGATGAAAAAGGTTTTGTAAGCAACAGAGTAAAATATGGCATGTTGGGTGTTATTATTCATGAAGTAGGACACAATTTCTTTCCAATGATTGTAAATTCAGATGAAAGACAATGGACTTGGATGGATGAAGGATTAAATACGTTTTTAGAGTTTTTGACTGAATCTTCTTTCGATCCAAATTTCCCATTAGACAGAGGTCCAGCTTCAAAAATTGTTCCTTACATGAAAGGAAACCAACAATATTTAGAACCAATTATGTCTAATTCTGAAAGTATCTACAATTTTGGTGCAAATGCATATGGTAAACCTGCAACTGGATTGAATATTTTAAGAGAAACAATTATGGGTCGCGAGTTGTTTGATCATGCGTTTAAAACTTATGCGAATCGTTGGAAATTTAAACATCCTACACCCGAAGATTTCTTCAGAACAATGGAAGATGCATCTGCAGTAGATTTAGATTGGTTTTGGAGAGGTTGGTTTTATTCAACAGACTATACCGATATTGGTATTAAAGATGTGAAACAATTTTATGTAGTGGAGCAAGATCCAAAAGAAGCACAACAACAGTTTAATAGACGCGGTAGAAAAATTGGAGAAGGTCAGTCTATGTTGAAAATGGTTTTAGAAGGTTCAACAGATTTTAAACCTGAATTGAAAAATGGTTTTGATAGAACAAAGGTTCAAGCATTGACAGATTATTTAAACAAAAATTATACAGCTGAAGAAATAAGCACATTGAAATCGCCTAAGTTTTTCTATGAAGTTGAATTTGATAAACCTGGCGGATTGATAATGCCTATTATTGTTGAGCTTCAGTTTGAAGACGGAACTAGTGAAACTAAAGTTTTTCCAGCTCAAATTTGGAGAAAAAATAATGTCACCGCAAAACGAGTTTTTGCAACTGAGAAAAAAGTAGTCAAAATTCAATTAGATCCAAAATTAGAAACAGCAGATATCGATGTAACTAATAACTTCTGGCCAAAAGCCGAAATGGAATCAAAATTTGATACCTTAGAAAAAAAATAAATTTAGAAAGGCTATCTTCGGATAGTCTTTTTTTATATGTATATAAATATAAAGTCGTAATTCTTTGTAAATTTGCATACTAAAATAGTTGTTTATGTTTGATGGAATAGGAGAAATAGTATTAATTCTAGTAGTTGTACTAATGTTATTTGGATCCAAAGAGATTCCAGATATCGCTCGTTTTATGGGGAAAACTATGGCGCAATTAAAAAACGCAACCAATGAAATCAAAAGCGAAATTCAAAAAGGAGCTCGAGATAATGGAATGGATATAGATTCAATTACTGGGGGTATTTCAAAGGAGATTAATAAAGCCAAATCAGAAATTAATCAAATGACAAATCCTGTTGAAAATATTGATTTAGGACTACAAAAACCAGTTGATGAACTTAAAGAAAATATCGAAGATTTATCAGGACCTATAAAAAGACAATCATAATTTTGGAAGAATTAATTCAACTCGATAAACAACTATTTGTTTTTTTAAATAGTTTAGGTTCTGAACCGTTTGATGCTTTTTGGTTAATTATTACCAAACAATTGCACTGGACGCCTTTTTTTGTTGCTGTTTTTTATTTATTACAACGAAAAATTGGTTGGAAAAATTTAGGTATTATTGTATTGTTTATAGCAGTTCTAATTACATTTACGGACCAAATTACAAACCTAGTTAAAAATTATTTTCAACGCATTCGTCCTTGTTATGATGAAGAAATATCAGGTGTTATTAGAGTTGTAAAGTCGAGTAATACATTTAGTTTTTTTTCCGGTCATGCTGCTAATTCAATGGCGTCAACGATGTTTATTTTTTTAATTATTAGAAAATTTTATAAACATACTTATCTGCTGTTTTGTTTTCCTCTTGTTTTTGCTTATAGTAGAATTTATTTAGGATTACATTTTCCGGGAGATATTTTAACAGGATATTTATTTGGAGCTACTTTTGGTTTTGTTTTTTATAAATTGTATTTATTCTTAGGTAAAAAATACAATTTTATTACAAAACTCGACTAACAGTTAAACCATCTCGAATAGGTAATAAAACGGTTTCTACTCTTGGGTCTTCTTTTAAAAGTTTATTGTAATCTAGTAGAACGCGCGTACTGGTGTCGTTAGCCTTTACTTCTTCCAATACTTTTCCACTCCACAAGACATTATCCGATAAAATAATCCCGCCTTTATTCATCAATGGAACTATTAAATGAAAATAATTAATGTAGTTTTCTTTGTCTGCGTCAATAAAAACCAAATCAAATTTTTTGTTCAAAGTAGGTATGATATCAATTGCATCACCTAAATGCTGAATAATTTGGTTTTTCCATGGTGAAGCATCAAAATATTTTTTCTGAAAATCAACTAATTCTTCTTCAATATCAATAGTATCTAAAGTGCCATTTTCGGGTAAACCTTCCGCTAAACATAACGCAGCATAACCAGTATACGTTCCAATTTCAAGAATATGTGTAGGTCGAATTATTTTTGAAAGCATACTCAAAACCCTTCCTTGAAAATGACCACTAAGCATTCTAGGTTGCAGAATTTTTTGATGGGTTTCTTTATTAAGTTTAACTAATAATTCAGGTTCGTTTTCTGAATGATTGGCAACATAATCTTCTAATTCTTCGGATATAAAATGCATAATGAAATCAAATTTTGAGCAAAAATACAAATTCCAATCCTTCTAATTTCTAATTTCTGAATTCTAATTTCTAAAATCATTACTTTTGCACCATGCAAATCGAGAAAAAAGACATACGAGCACTTACAAAGGAGCAACTGCGTAATTTTTTTGTTACTAATGGCGATAAAGCGTTTCGTGGCAATCAAGTGTACGAATGGTTATGGCAAAAACGAGCTCATACTTTTGAAGACATGACTAATGTGTCAAAAGAAACGCGTGCCATGTTAGAAGCTAACTTTGTCATCAATCACATCAAAGTAGACACTTTGCAACGAAGCGAAGATGGTACTGTTAAAAATGCCGTTAGGTTGCACGATGATTTAATTGTAGAATCGGTTTTAATTCCTACAGAAACAAGAACCACTGCTTGTGTTTCTTCGCAAGTAGGGTGTAGTTTAGATTGTAATTTTTGCGCTACAGCTCGTTTAAAACGCATGCGAAATTTAGAACCAGGCGAAATCTATGATCAAGTGGCTGCTATAGATAATGAAAGTCGTTTGTATTATGATCGTCCTTTGTCAAATATTGTTTTCATGGGAATGGGCGAACCTTTGATGAACTATCCAAACGTAATGAAAGCAATTGACATGATTACTTCTTCTGAAGGATTAGGTATGTCGCCAAAACGAATTACCGTTTCTACTTCTGGAATTCCAAAGATGATTAAAAAAATGGCTGATGATGATGTAAAATTCAAATTAGCAGTCTCTTTACATTCGGCGGTAGAGGAAATTAGAAACGAAATTATGCCTTTTACAAAGAATTTTCCGTTAACCGATTTACGTGAAAGTTTGGAATATTGGTACCGAAAAACCAAAAGTAAAATTACATATGAATATGTAGTTTGGAAAGGTATAAACGATGATAAAAGATCGATTGATGCTTTAGTGAAATTTTGTAAATATATACCCTGCAAAGTGAATCTTATCGAATATAACCCAATAGACGATGGGATTTTTCAACAAGCATCTGAAGCGGCAACAAACGCTTATATTCTTGCCTTGGAAAAAAATAATATTGTGGCAAAAGTAAGAAGAAGTCGAGGTAAAGATATCGATGCTGCTTGCGGTCAGTTAGCGAATAAATCATAAAAAAAGGGCTTAGTTTACTAAGCCCTTTTTTAAGTTATTTTCTATAATTAATTTCCAATTATAATAGTGAAAGAAACTCCATTTATGGTGAAAACTGCCAAATTATCGCACTCTCCATTTCCATAATTTAGAGTAGAAGTTATATTGTTTCTTACGAATGTAATAATTCCTCTAGCCAAAATAGGTTTATTTACTGCAATACAACTCATTTTTGCCATTAACGGCTCTGTAATTGTAGCAGTATGTTGGTTTCCATTTTGATTGGTTGTTGTCCAACTACCAGTTATTCTGTAAATATTATCTAAAAACGCATCCGTGCTATATCCTTCAACTAATTCTCTAGTTCTTGATCCTACACGAGTATAAACATCACCATTAGGCATGGTGATTGTCATTTCTAATTGCATCACTACAATTGGATGCGAAGCCGAAGTTGCAGTTGCGGCAGTCATAGAACGAGTAAACGTTTTTGTTCCTACAAATTTTATATTATTGTGATAAAAATTATCAAAAGTATAGGTTATAGTATGCGAAGTTGCATTTGGCTGATAAACAAACGTGATGATAATTTTTCCTCTAACAACGTTCCCATTATTTAATGTGCAACCAGTTGTACCAAAATCAATAGTTTTTGTTACCTGATTTCCAGGAGTTAATGGAGTTCCAAAAGCAGGTACTCTTGTGATTGTAGCACAATTTGAAAAAATAGTAGCATTGTTTTCAATAGCTCTATAGTTTAAAGTTGTAGCATTAATATTGTCAAATAATTGTTCGGCAATTGTTGAAATATCATCATTTGCTAAATCAATTTTAGAATTTACAACGGCATCGTCTGAAGTTAGTTGAGCCGAAGTTGTATCATTTGTATTGTCTTTATCACAACTTGAATATGATATTAAAAGCAAAAATACAGTTGATAATTTTAATAAATTTTTCATATTTTTTGGTTTAATGTTCTGAAATTTAGACTCAAATATACAAAATGGTTTAATTGCAAAATATTTTTCTTTTCATTTTTAGAATGGTATCTTTGTAAGGATGAAAATAACTGAACAAATAAAGCTACCTATTGCTCAAGAAATGGAACTTTTTGAAGAGAAATTCCGTGAGGCAATGTCATCTAAAGTGGCGTTATTAAATAGAATTACCCATTATATTGTCAACCGAAAGGGAAAGCAAATGCGTCCAATGTTTGTTTTCTTAACAGCGAAGATGATTGCTGATGGAAAGGTTAACGAGCGAACATATCGAGGAGCATCGGTAATTGAATTGATACATACGGCTACTTTAGTACATGATGATGTGGTAGATGATAGTAATAAACGCCGTGGTTTTTTCTCGATAAATGCACTTTGGAAAAATAAAATAGCGGTTTTAGTAGGCGATTATTTATTATCAAAAGGATTGTTGCTGTCTATTGATCATAATGATTTTGATTTACTAAAAATTATATCGGTTGCTGTGCGCGAAATGAGCGAAGGCGAATTACTTCAAATAGAAAAAGCCCGAAGATTAGATATAACCGAAGCTATTTATTATGAAATAATACGGCAAAAAACGGCTACATTAATTGCAGCATGTTGTTCACTTGGTGCTTGTTCAGTGGCTCCAAATGATCATGAAGTTGTGGAGAAAATGAGAAAATTTGGCGAACTTATTGGCATGGCTTTTCAAATTAAAGATGATTTATTTGATTATACTGATGATGCTATTGGTAAACCAACAGGAATTGACATTAAAGAACAAAAAATGACTCTGCCTTTGATTTATACTTTAAATCATTGTTCACAAAAAGAGAAAAGCTGGCTCATTAATTCAATAAAAAACCATAATAAAGATAAAAAACGCGTTGCGGCTGTAATTCAGTTTGTTAAAGATAAAAACGGATTAACATATGCCGAACAAAAAATGCTTCAATTTCAACAAGAAGCACTAATTTTACTTCAAGAATTCCCAGAATCTGAATATAAAAGTGCGCTTGTATTAATGGTGAATTATGTAATTGAAAGAAAAAAGTAACTTTTTATTTTTTCTGAGTATACGGAAATTCAAGTTCTACAATTGTATTTTCTTCTGAACTATTAATAGCAATAACACCGTTTAATAATTCTGTAAATTGTTTTGCTACGATAAGCCCAAGTCCTGATCCTTTTATATTTGCGGTATTACTACCTCTAAAAAAAGATTTAAACAAGTGTTTATTTTCATCAGGTAAAATCCCGATACCATAATCAATAACTTCAATTTTATAACCGTTTTCCATAAAGTTAATTTTTAACTCTGGATTAGAACAGTCTTTAGAATATTTAAACGCATTTGAAATTAAATTGGTCAAAATATGAATTAATAAACGTTCATCGGTTTCAATTTCTCTTTCGGTCCCGGTAATTTCAAGGTTTAATTTTCTACCGTCTTTTTCATTGTTATAATAGGTTTCAATTAATTTTTCAATAAAATCACTAAAGAAAAGTTTTTTGATATCAATTTTTAAATTATTCGATTCGTTTTCACCAAAAATTAGAATATTATTCATTAATTCAGTCATTCGGTCTACTTCAGAAGTAATTCTCGATGTAATTGTTGTAACATCTTCCTTTTTAACTTGTGAATTCATTTTTAAATGCAGAAGTTCTATATTTGAATAAATCACAGAAAGAGGTGTTCTAAATTGGTGAGAAGCCATTGTAACAAACCCAGATTTTAAATCATTTAACTCTCTTTGTTTTTCTATCGCTAGTTTTACTTCTTCTTGATCTTTAACCCTTTGTGTAACATCTCTACTTGATGTTTGAACACCTATTACTTTTTTTGAAGCGTCTTCGATAATTTTTACAGAAGTTTCAAACCATATATATTCTTTGTTCTTCTTTAGAAAGCGAAAGGTAACCGCTTCATTTTTTAAATTTAAAATGTTAGTATATTTTTCACTTAAGTTCTTAATATCATCAGGATGAATAAATTGACATAGGTTTTGCTCTAAAGCTTCCTCTGGTTTATAGCCTGTAATACGTTCACAGTTATTTGAGATATATTTTATGATTCCGTCAAATTGATGTTGCACAACTAAATCTGAGGTATTTTCAGCTATGAATCGATATTTTTGCTCAGATATTTCTAACTTATTTTTTAATGTTATGATGTCATTAATGTCGGTTATACTTCCAAGAACTATTTTTTTATTGTCTTTAATATCTATTTGAATACTCAACAAAAGCAATACACCAATTTTTGCACCCTTGCAATCAATAAGATTACATTCTAATACTTTTGATTCATTTATATTTTGATCAAACAAATCTGTTTCAACCGCATTTAAATAGTTAAAAATATTTTGGCCAATACAATCCTTTAAAGCATAGCCAGTAATTTTTTTCCATTGTTTATTTAAGAAAAGTATATTTCCGTTTAAGTCTGTTTTAAATACAATTTCAGCTAAGTTGTTGACCATATTGTCATACTCATTTCTTTGCTGCGCTAATTCAATTTCTTTTTCTTTGATTTCACTAACATCAATATGTGTTCCAATTATCTTATTTGGAGCTCCATTGGCATCCGTTAGCATAATACCAGAATATTTTATCCAAACATAATGCCCATCTTTATGTAAGATTCGAACAACACCATCATACTTATCAATTTTTTTAAATATATAATTGAATAATTGTTGTTCAATTGCATCATAATCATCTGGATGTACTTTTGATCTCCAAACTTCAAGACTTGAGCCTAATTCATCAATAGAATAGCCTAAGATTTCGGTCCAGTTATAAGAATAAGTAATATGATTTGTTATTAAATTCCATTCCCATTTCGCTTGACTAGAGCTTTTCATGTAGAAATTGAGTTCGTCTAAAGTTGTTTCTAGTTTTGAAAGTACTTTATCTTGATTTAATCGTATACCAATATTTCTGGCAACTGTGTGAAGCGCATTAACCTCTTCTTCTTGCCAAATGCGTTCTGTTTCACAATCATCAAACCCAATCCATCCCCAAAATCGGTCATTTGAAAATATAGGTGTAAATAGATAGGATTGAATACCTTGCATTTCCATTGTCTCTTTAAAAAGAGCATTATCACTTTCGCTTACTAATCCATACAATGGAAGATTTTGAACTAAAGTATCTAGTAATCCAGGAAAGGTATCATAGGGTAATCCACTCAATTCAGGGCTTCCAATAAATGGTTCTACATTTTCTTTACACCATTCAAATTCATAGTTAAGAATTAGAACACCATCTTTAATTTCGTTTTTAAAAATGTAGCAACGATCTACTAAAATATTACTGCCTAATGCGCTAATACATTCTTGTAATGCATTACTAATGTTACTTTCTTTAAGTAAATGATTGTTAGCCTCGGAAATTGCTTTTAATAAGTGGTTCATTTTAGTTAGGGACTAAATAAGTTAGGGTTAAAAAATACTATTTTTAGATTAGTAATTCATATCAATTTATTGAATTGATTAAGACAAACATATATTATTTTATGTCAACTCTCTTTTTGTGTGTTAATAAATAAAAATAAATTATATATAATTTAAAAAATAAAAAACTAATTTTACATTATGAAGACAAAAACACCAAAAATACTGTTAATTGAAGATGACATTTCGTTAGGTCAAACAGTTGCCGAATTGTTAGAATTTAATGGCTATGAAGTTAAATGGTGCCAAAACGGGCTCGAAGGGTATCATTATCTAGAACAAAAAATGCCAGATATCATCGTTTGTGATTTAATGATGCCAATCATGACTGGAGAAGAATTGTTTCTAAAAATTAGAAAGCATAAAAAATATGATGAGATTCCGTTTTTGATCATAACAGCTGATATGACCTTTGAAATGAAAATGAAGCAACTTGAAAATGGAGTTAATGATTTTATTAACAAACCATTTAAGATTCAAGAGCTTATTTTAAAAGTAAAAAACTTTCTTCAATACAAGAATACTTTAATAAAGAGAAATGCACAAGATCCGTTCTCTAAAGTAACTATTAAACTTAAAAATAAAAATTTCTTTGAGCGATTGAATGACATCATTTTAAGTAATATTAAATCAAATCTTACAATTGATAAAATTGCTTCCGAGTTATTCATTAGTAAGTCGGCTTTAGATAAAAAAATCAGAAGAGATAAGTACATGAATACGACTTCTTATGTTAGAGAATTCAGAATTGAATATGCAATTCGAATGATTGAAGCAGGCGAGACTAATGTGCAGCAACTTGCCGATGCATGTGGTTTTAATTCGTTATCTTATTTTTCAATTAGTTTTAAAGAGTATACGAAGACTTCACCAAAGACTTATATTAAAAGAAGAAATTTAAATTAATTTACTTCCATACAACCTTTTTTACTTCGTTCTCGTCTATATAAGTAGAAGTAATAATTCAATAACAAGCGCAACTGTAAAATTAAATTCAGTTATTTGATTTTACAGTTGACATTGAACTTGAATATGAAGGTAATTCCCTTACACCAAGAAGAAAAAAAGCTTATTGCATTGGCTGTGGATCATAATCGACAAGCCCAACAGCAGATATATGCCAAATTTTCTTCAAAAATGCTCAGTTTATGTAGACAATACATTAATGACCTTCATCATGCCGAGGATGTTATGATTACCGGATTTATGAAGGTGTTTACTCATTTAAAAAAGTTTGAGCATAAGGGCAGTTTTGAAGGTTGGATTCGGCGCATTATGATTTATGAGTGCATCGATTATCTTCGGGTGAAAAAAAACAATTTCAATCACCAAGATATAGAGGATGTAATAATAAACGACAATGAATCGGTATATGAAATGGAAGATTTTTCAATGGACGACATTCAAAACATGATTGATAATTTGCCTAACGGTTACAAAATGGTGTTTAATTTGTATGCTATTGAAGGTTATAAGCATCAGGAAATTGCTGAAATGCTCAATATAAGTGAAGGCACCTCAAAATCACAATTATCTCATGCAAGAAAGTTATTACAACAACAAATTATAGATTTAAAAAATAAGCTCAATGGCACAACATAAAATAGATGACCAAATCAAATCAAAGTTGAATACTCGAGAAATTCAACCCTCTTCTCAGGCGTGGGATCGATTAGATGCGATGCTAACTGTTTCACAAGATAAAAAATCAAAAAAAGGTTATGGATGGTTTTTTGTAGCAGCTTCTGTAGTGCTTTTTTTCGGATTTGGATTTCTTTTTTTCTATGAAAATGAAACGCCAAAAAATAAAAATTCAATTCCAGTTGTAACCAAAGTCGATGAAGATATTGATTCAATTGAAACGAATAAAATAAATCAAATTTCAGTCGAAAATGAGCAACTCATTTTAGTTCAAAATGAAAATAATTTTTCAACAACACAAAAAATTAAAAATTCAGAAGGAAGCAAGGAATTGGTAAAAGGAGAAAATGTATCTGATGAAAAAATTACTTCCAACTTCCAACTTCCATCAGACGAAAAGTTGTTAGTTGAAGTTCAAGTCAATGAAAAAGAAATTTCTTCGGATAGAAAAAACAATAGTAAATCAAAAATTAAAATAGATGCTGCTAGTTTATTGTCAACCGTTGAAAAAGAAATAGACCAAAATTACAAAGAAACAACTCTAGATAAATTAACCCGAAAATTTCAAGATGCTAAAACAGCAATTGTAAATAGAAATTACGAATAAATCAAAAATCATCATAAAAATCAACAATCAAAAATCGAACAGTTATGCAAAAAATTATTTTATACACCATTGTTATTGTGTTTAGTTTTCTCAGTAAAGTAGTAGCTCAAGAAAACAGAAAAGAGAAGATAGAGGAGAGAAAAGAGAAAGTAAAAGTAAAAGAAAGAAAAGAGGTAATCATAAACAAGTCTTTGACTTTTGAAAAAAAAGTAGAGCAGATTTCAACTGCTATGGAATTTACTTTAGCTAGAGAAAAAAATGAACTGAAAATTAAAATTGATTCGTTGGAAACTATTTTTAAACAAAATAAAATTTCAGAACAAGAATTTAAAGATTTGAAGTTAAAAGAAGCCGAAAAATCTGCCAATCGTATAGAGTTAGAAATGGAGTTCTATAGAGTTAACCTGGATAGTTTAATACAAAAAAAAGTAGAAACTGACAGTAAAGAAGTAACCTTTAAGATAGATACAATAAATGGAAAAAAAGTTTATACTTATTCTAAAGTTACTAATGGTAAACATTATGATATTCCAGCTTTTAAAATTTACAAATCAGATCATGATAAAGAAGAAAAAAAATCCAGAAGAACTACCTCACAATTTGTTTTTGCCTTTGGTTTAAATAATGTAATTACCGATGGAGAAAATTTGGAAGATTCTGATTATAGAGTTTGGGGTTCGCATTTTTATGAATGGGGAATTACCTACAACTCAAGGATTTTAAAAAACAATAATTTGCTTCATGCTAAATATGGGTTGACCTTGATGTATAATAATCTTCGTCCTACTGATAATCGCTATTTTGTAAAAAACGGAAATCAAACAAATTTAGAAACATCAGCTATTCATCTTGATGATTCTCGTTTTAGAAATGTATATTTAACAATGCCTTTATTTTTAGAATTTGATTTCACACCAAAGAAAATGTCAAAAGATGGCACTAAAACATATTTCAACACCCATGAATCGATTCGATTAGGAATTGGTGGATATTCAGGTATTCGAATTAAATCAAAACAACTTTTACATTATGAAGAAAATGGTGACGACGTAAAAAGCAAACAAAAAGGAGATTTCAATGTTTCCAATTTCAATTATGGTTTAAGTGCTTATTTAGGCTATAGAGCAACCAGCTTATATGTTAAATATGATTTAAATCCGATGTTCAAACACAATAATATAGATCAAAACAACGTTTCATTAGGTATACGCTTTGATTTTAATTAAATTAAGAGTTAGGTTAAGTTCTCTGTTTTGAAAAAGTACTTCAGCAATGAAGTACTTTTTTGTTTTTATACCTTTTTTTATGGATTAACTTTGTAACTTTGAATTCGTTTTTCCAATATCTGAAAATCTGAAAGTCTAAAATCTGAAAATCAAAATTGATCTCAAAAGACACCATAGAAAAAGTATTTGAAACCGCCCGAGTTGAGGAGGTAATTGGTGATTTTGTCCAACTCAAACGTGCAGGAAGTAATTTGAAAGGCTTGAGTCCGTTTGTGAACGAAAAGTCTCCTTCGTTTATGGTTTCTCCTGTGAAGCAAATTTGGAAAGATTTTTCGTCGGGAAAAGGAGGAAATGCAGTGACCTTTTTAATGGAACACGAACATTTTACGTATCCCGAGGCAATTAAATATTTAGCCGTAAAATACAATATTGAAATTGAAGAAACGGTGCAATCGGATGAAGATGTTGCGCAAGCCAATGAAAAGGAAAGTATGTATTTGGTTTCAGAATTTGCACAGAATTACTTTCACCACACGTTATTAGAAACCGAAGAAGGAAAAGCCATCGGATTATCCTATTTTAAAGAACGAGGTTTTACATCCGAAACCATTAAGAAATTTGGTTTAGGTTATTCGCCAGAAACTTGGGATGCTTTTACCAAAGAAGCATTGGGTAAAGGTTACAAATTAGAGTATTTAGACAAAACCGGACTTTCTATTGTTAAGGAAGACAAGCAATTTGACCGCTTTAAAGGTCGTGTGATGTTTCCTATTCAAAGTATGAGTGGTCGCGTGTTGGGTTTTGGAGGGCGTATTTTGACCAATGATAAAAAAGCGGCAAAGTACCTCAATTCACCCGAAAGTGATATTTACCATAAAAGTAAAGTTTTATACGGAATTTTTCATGCGAAGCAATCCATCGCTAAACTGAATAATTGTTATTTAGTAGAAGGATATACCGATGTCATTCAAATGCATCAAGCAGGTATTGAAAACGTCGTAGCTTCCTCTGGAACGGCTTTAACCCCAGATCAAATTCGATTAATTAATCGCTTAACGCCAAATATTACCGTGCTTTTTGATGGTGATGCGGCTGGACTTCGTGCTTCGATTCGAGGAATTGATTTGATTTTGGAAGCAGGAATGAACGTAAAAGTATGTACGTTTCCCGATGGCGATGACCCAGACAGTTTTGCTCGAAAAACTTCGTATGAAGATTTACAATTGTATTTTGAAGAAAATGCTAAAGACTTCATTCAGTTCAAGGCATCTTTGTTGATGCAAGAAGCTAAGAATGATCCTATAAAAAAAGCCGAATTAATTCGGGATATGGTCATTAGTATTTCTAAAATTCCAGACCGAATCAAACGAGAAGTCTATATTAAGGAATGTTCTCGAATTATGGACATTTCTGAAGAGGTGCTTTTTAACACGTTAGCTCAACTCGTTAAAAAAGATTTATCGGAAGCCAATAAAAACTATAAGGAAGAACAAAAAGCTTTTGAAGTTGTTAAAAATGAAAGTGCTGAGACAACCGCTAAAGTAGATATACAATATGAATTAGAACATAAAATTATTCAGATTCTGTTGTTCTATGGAGCCAAAGAAGTTGAGTTTGAAGACAGTATTTTAACAGAAAATGAAGCTGGCGAATACACCGATGTGGTTGAGAAAAAGAATTTTAAAGTTTTTGAACGCATATATTTGAGTTTGCAAGAAGACGAAATAGAGTTGGCAAACCCAGTATTTAAAGCCATTTACAATCACTTAATTGCCTATTTCAATGAGAATCAAGTGTTTGAATTGGATAAGTATTTAATGCATTTACCAGAGGAATTATCGCAAGAAGTAACGTCAATATTAATGAACGAAGAGCGAGAAGTATTACACAATTGGGAAGTGCAACAAATTTACGTCAAACAAAAAGATGCAACCATCGGTCAATATGTAACTGAAACTATCATTACTTTGCGATGGTATTTAGTAAATAACATTATAGACGATTTAAAAAATAATTTATCTACCGAAGAGGAGCAAGATAATAAAGAAACGTTAGAAATGGTTATGGCCTATTTAGGGCTTACACATATTTTTTCGAAAAGTTTAGGCAGAGTATTATCACGCTATCATTAAATAATTTCCAAATCTTTTGCTTTTTTCAGCAAGTCAACCAAGTTAGTAACGTTTAATTTTGACAACAATCTTAATTTGTAAGTGCTAATTGTTTTTTCATCAATGCCTAAAATTTGCGCAATTTCTTTATTCTTTTTTCCATTATTCAAATACCGAAGTACCTCAATTTCTCTATTAGAAACTTTTTTAAATAGGCGTTCCGATTTTTTTTCGGGTTTATCAAAATTATTTTTTTTCTTTAATTGATTTGGGTTTTCCGCAACGTTTAGTATTGTGTTTTCCAGTAAAGATAATTCGGTTGTTTTTAATAAATAAGCAGCAACGCCCATTTTTAAAGCAGCTTGCGCATATACTTTTTCGGCAACAAGAGTAAATAGAATTATTTTTACTTTTGGAAAATCAAGGAGTAAGCTTTTAATATCTCTCAGGCCAGACAATCCTTGTAATTCAATATCTAATACAACAATTTGTAGTTCTTTTGAATTAAGTTCTTGTAACAGTAATTCACTATTTTTTGCCACTGTAACACACTCAATCTTTGGATGGTTTTTAAAATAAGAATGAATTCCATAAGAAACAACCGGAGCACTATCTGCAATACATACTTTTATCATAGCTAAAAAATTACAGTACTAAAACTAACATTTCAAAGTTAATCAAAAATATGTAATTAGCTGTTAATTAGGAAGATAATTATTTTAAATCTTCAGGAATTACACAAACGGGTATGGGTTGCATTTTATGTTGGTTGATTAAATGAAGTCGTTCATAAATGGAAAAAACCTGTGCTTCTCGTCCTGAAAAATCGGTTGCTTTTTTCCCTAATTCAAATTGCTTCATTGCCCATTCCAACTCATCATAATTAGCTCCAATTTGATCTTCATCGCTTCGGTCATCGCCAAATAAACCATCGGTGGGTTTAGCCTCTAAGATACTTTTTGGTACCTCAAGAAAAGTTGCTAATTGACGTACTTCGCTTTTTAATAAATCGGCAATAGGGCTTATGTCTACACCGCCATCGCCATATTTTGTAAAAAACCCTACACCAAAATCTTCTACTTTATTTCCAGTTCCAGCGACTAAAAATCCGTGTAATCCAGCAAAATAGTATAAAGTAGTCATGCGTAATCTTGCACGCGTATTGGCTAACGATAAAGCAAGTGTTGTTTCATGACCCAATGCTGGAACTTGTGCTTTAAATTGTTCGAACACAGGGGTTAAATCGGCACGTTCACTCAATACATTTGGAAACCTACTTTTTAATTGGTCAATATGCTCGTTGGCTCTATTGACATGACTTTCCGCTTGATGAATAGGCATTTCAATACAAAGCGTTGGTAAACCAGTTTGCGCACACAATGTTGAAGTTAGCGCACTATCGATTCCTCCAGAGATGCCTACAACAAAACCCTTTACTTTTGCGTTTATAGCATAATCACACAGCCATTTTACAATGAATTCATTTATTTTTTCTGCTTGAAATGGAGTAGAATTTGTCATTTATTTATGAAAATTTGTAAGTCGATAACTGTATATTTGTAACCGAAATAATATTTTGATAAAATTATAAAAATACGCCTTATGAAGCAATTAATATTTGCGCTAATTATAGTTTCTTTATTTTCATGTAAAGAGGAAAGTAGAATTGAAGAAGCAGTTGCACAAATTCCGGTCACTTTTAAAGTAGAGCGATTTGATCAAGTTTTTTATGGATCTAAGCCAGATGAATTGGAACAGATTAAGTCAAAATATCCTTTCTTTTTTCCAGCTGGAAATCCCGATTCGGTATGGATAAATAAGATGAATAACCCGTTACTGAAAGAATTGTATCGAGAAGTGCAACAAAAATATCCTACACTTGGAAAAGTAGAAGGTGATCTAGAAAAGTTATTTGCTCATGTGCAATATTATTTTCCAAAATACAAAACGCCACGCGTAATTACTTTAATAAATGAAGTAGATATGGAAGGCAAAGTTTTTTATGTAGACACACTTGCCTTGGTGTCTTTAGATTGTTACTTAGGAAAAGACCATCGCTTTTATGTAGATTTTCCCGAATATAAGAAAATTGAATTAGAAGAAAATCAAATCGTACCTAATTTAGTGTCGAGTTTTTGTTATGGTAAAATTGCCACACCAACAGACAGAACGCTACTTTCGGCTATGATATATTATGGAAAAGAATTATACATTAAAGATAAATTAATTCCGGAGTATTCCGATGCAAATAAAATAGGATATACCGAATTTCAGCTTAAATTTTGCCAAGAAAATGAATATTATATGTGGAGTAATTTGGTAGAAAATAAATTATTGTATGATGTAAATCCAAAAAACGAACAACGGTTTATTTATCCGGCGCCGTTTTCAAAGTTTTATTTAGAAATTGACAATCAAACCCCAGGCCGCGTAGGGCAATGGTTGGGTTGGCAAATCGTAAGAAGTTACATGGAAAACAATGATGAGGTAACTTTAGAACAATTAATGGCAATGGATGCTAAAACAATTTTTGAGAATTCGAAGTACAAACCAAAGAAACAATAAGAAACCAATGAAAAAATCAGATATTAAAATTACCGTAGGTTTAGATGAAAATAACGTTCCTGAAAAACTACTTTGGACGGCACAAGATGGCGGAGTGGAACAAGAAGAAGCAAAAGCACTAATGTTGTCAGTTTGGGATAGTAAAGCAAAAGAAACCCTTCGTATTGATTTATGGACAAAAGATATGCCTGTAGACGAAATGAAGCAATTTTTTCACCAAACCTTAGTGGCTATGGCCGATACATTTCAACGAGCCACCGCCGATGAAAAAATGTCAGACACCATGCGCGATTTTTGTGATTACTTTGCTGAAAAATTAGAATTGAAAGCATTATAAAAAACGCCGCTAATTGTTGTTAGCGGCGTTTTTTTATGTTAAACAAAACCTTCATTCTTAAAAATATCCTCATTAATTTGATTGATGTATTCTAAAATTCCTTCGCGACCAATGGCTTCTAATGATGAAGTTACAAAATAAGGAGGCATTTCAGCCCAATCGCCCGCTAATAATTGTTTTTTATAAGCTTCCACATGATTGTTCACCTTGTTTTTCCCTAATTTATCAGATTTTGTAAAAATAATTGCAAACGGAATTTCGCTTTCACCTAAATATTCCATGAATTCTAAGTCAATTTTTTGCGCTTCTAATCGGATGTCAATCAATACAAAAGCACAAACTAATTGTTCTCTTTGTTCGAAATAATCCATGATGAATTGTTGAAAAACGGCTTTTGTTTTTTTAGAAACCCTTGCATAACCATATCCAGGCAAATCGACTAAAAACCAATTATTATTGATTTTAAAGTGATTAATTAATTGAGTTTTTCCTGGTTTTGATGAGGTTTTTGCTAAGTTTTTATGATTGGTCAACATGTTAATCAAAGAAGATTTCCCTACGTTTGAACGACCAATAAAGGCATATTCGGGCAAACGTTCTTTAGGGCATTTATCCACTTCAGAATTACTAATGATAAATTCGGCGGTATTAATTTTCATGTATTTTTATACTAAAATTCCCCATTTAAGGGGAATAGTTATAATTTATTTTTTTGCAACCAATCAAATAAAAGTTGGTTAAACTCGTCTGGATGTTCCATCATAGCAGCATGACCACATTTGTCAATCCAAAACAACTCTGAATTGGGTAACAATTTATTGAATTCTTCAGCCACATTTGGAGGAGTTACTTTATCATCTTTTCCCCAAATAATACACGTTGGCGTAGTCATTTTAGGCAAATCTTTAGCCATGTTATGACGGATGGCACTTTTAGCAATGGTTAAGGTTTTAATCAATTTTATTCGATCGTTAACCGTTGCAAAAACTTCATCTACAATTTCTTTGGTTGCAATTTTAGGATCATAGAAAACATCTTCTGCTTTCTTCTTGATGTATTCATAGTCGCCTCTTTTCGGATAGCTTTCGCCCATTCCGCTTTCATATAAGCCCGAACTTCCAGTAATTACTAATGCTTTTACTAGATTAGGATACATCTTGGTATGATACAACCCAATGTGACCTCCTAAAGAATTTCCAACAAGGATTACTTGATCAAAACCTTTATATATGATAAAATCTTTAACAAATTTTGAAAAAGCTTTTACGTTCGTTTTTAAAATATTTTGCGTGTATATGGGTAATTCGGGTATCACAACTTTATATCCTTTTGAAGGAAAAAATTGGGCTACACCTTCAAAATTACTCAATCCCCCCATTAATCCATGTAAAATGATGATTGGGGTTCCTTCTCCGGCTTCAAAATAGGTATATTTTTTTTCTTTTTTTAACATAAATACCACTTAAAGTGTTGGTTGTCCTATTTGACAAATATACTATTTTATTGCGGAAACAAAAGAAAAAAATTAGGACGATAAAATTTGGAGGTGTTAGTTTATAATTTGTTAGTTATCAACAATTTTAAATTAATTATTAACCAACTGATTTTGCGATGATTTATTTTTAAAAGCATTTAAATTCTTCCATTTATCGTGTTTTAATTATTACAACTAAATCAGAAGTGGTTTTTTTGGATTTGTTTTTGCAAAAACTTATTAACAAAGTGGTATTTTGTGGTAAAAAGTGGTAATTTTTTTCTAATTTTGTCCTTATTCAAATAGAAAAGAATTGAAAACATTAATTGGAACATACGAATGCAAGGTAGACGCTAAAGGGCGTTTGATGTTGCCTACTTCACTAAAGAAACAATTGGGTTCTTTGGAGGAAGGATTTGTATTGAAGCGATCTGTTTTTCAACCATGTTTGGAGTTGTTTCCAATGAGCGAATGGAATAAAATGATGTTGAAAATCAATAAATTAAATCGTTTTGTTAAGAAGAATAACGATTTTATTAGAAGATTTACAGCAGGCGTTAAAATGGTTGATATTGATGCAACAGGGCGCCTTTTGATTCCTAAAGATTTAGTTGTTTTTGCAGCTATTGAAAAAGATATCGTATTGAATTCTGCGATCAACATTATTGAAATTTGGGACAAAGACAAATACGAAAATGCTATTGAAAATGCTACCGATGATTTTGCAGATTTAGCAGAAGAAGTAATGGGTAATTTAAATGATGATGAGGATGGAATATCATAATCCAGTATTGTTAAAAGAAACGGTAGACGGATTAAATATGCGTCCAGATGGGGTTTATGTTGATGTAACTTTTGGTGGTGGCGGACATTCAAGAGAAATGATGAGTCGTTTAGGTATAAATGGGAAGCTTTTTGCTTTTGATCAAGATACCGATGCTTTAAATAATGCTATAAGTGATGATCGTTTTACTTTAATAAACGAAAATTTCAGATTTATAAAACGGTTTTTACGTTTTCACGGAATTAAACAAGTGGATGGAATTTTAGCAGATTTAGGGGTTTCTTCTCATCAATTTGATGTAGCAGAGCGTGGTTTTTCAACTCGATTTGATGCTGAATTAGATATGCGAATGAATCAAAAAGGTGAAATTAGTGCTTATCATGTTGTGAATGAATATGACGAACAAGAAATTGCTCGTGTGTTGTTCAATTATGGCGAATTAAAAAATGCTAGAGCAATGGCAAATGTAATTGTTACTGCAAGAAAGGATAAGCAAATTAAAAACTCGGAGCAATTAAAGCAAGTTCTTGCTAAATTTTTACCGGGACACAAAAGCAATAAGATTTTAGCTCAAATATATCAAGCCATTCGAATCGAAGTAAATCAAGAAATGGATGTTTTGAAAGAATTTTTAGAGCAATCATTGGAACTTTTAAAGCCAGGCGGACGTTTAAGTGTTATTTCGTATCATTCTTTAGAAGATCGATTGGTAAAACGATTTGTTAAAAACGGCATGTTTGAAGGAGAGCCAGAGCGCGATTTTTTTGGAAATTTTGAAGTGCCTTTCAAGACAATTGAAAAACTTATTGTGCCTTCAGAAGCTGAAATTACAATTAATAACAGAGCTCGAAGTGCAAAGCTAAGAGTTGCTGAAAAAAGATAGTTAGGAATGAAAAACGGAATTTACAGTTTATTAAAAGCGAAGTTTCTAATTAGTGATGATGCGCTTAAGAATTGGAAATTTATTGTTTTTTTAGTGGTTTTAGGAATGATTATGATTGCAAACAATCATCAATATGATGCTAAAAACTATAAGATTACCGAGTTAACAAATCAGGCAAAAGAATTGAGATCAAAGTTTGTAGATGGTCGTTCTGAATTGATGAAGTTGAAAATGGAATCAACTGTTGAGAAAAAAATGGAAGTACGCCAAATTTTACCATCTGAAGAACCGCCAACAAAAATTATAGTTGAAAGTAAAAAAGATAAAAAGAGTTTTTGGGATAAATTAAAAATATGGCAATAGAAGATAAAAAAATATCGTATCGCATGTATTTTGTAGCCTTCTTATTTTTTATGATGGCTGTCTTTGTTTTGATTAAACTCAATAATATTCAGTGGGTTGAAGGAAAGTATTACAGAAAATTAGGCAATAAACGAACCGTTAAAAATTTTCCTATTCCTGCAAATAAAGGAAATGTGTATTCTGCAGATGGAAGTTTATTAGCAACTTCAATTCCTGAATATGCTGTTTATTTTGATGCAGTAGTCCCTTCCGATGAATATTTTAGAGATAATTTAAAAGCACTTTCAGATTCTTTGTCAGTAATGTTTGGTAAACCAGCAGGATATTATCAAGCAAAATTACAAAAAGCAAGAGCTAATAAAAGTAGGTATGTTTTTATTGCAAAAAAACTAAGTTATACCGAACAAGTTCGTTTAAAATCATTTCCATTATTTGATAAAGGAGCCAATAAAGGTGGAATAATCATAGAACAAAAAACGGTTCGCAAACATCCTATTGGTCTTGTAGCAAAACGAACTATTGGTTATGAGCGATCAAATGAAGACGGAAAAGGACTAGAATATGCCTTTAGAAATTATTTGAATGGTAAAAATGGCCATAGAATGATGCAAAAGATTGCAAAAAATCAATGGAAACCCATTAGTGACATAAACGAGAAAGATCCGCAAGACGGATATGATATTATTTCTACCATAGATGTTTACATTCAGGATATTGCACATCATGCCTTATTAAAACAATTAGAAATTTACAAAGCAGATCACGGTTGTGTGGTGGTTATGGAAACTAAAACCGGACACATTAAAGCGATAGCTAATTTAGGAAGAGGAGAAGATGGGAGTTATTTTGAAACCCAAAATTATGCCATAAATGAATCGCATGAACCAGGGTCTACTTTTAAATTAATTGATTTGATTGCTGTTTTAGATGATAAAAAAGCTGATACAAGTACAATATATGATTCAAGAGGAGGACAAATTCAATATTTCAAAAGTTGGGTAAGAGATTCTCACAAAGGAGGTTATGGTAAAATATCATTAGCTAGAGGTTTTGAAGTTTCGTCTAATACGGTTTTAGTGCAATCGGTTTATAATAATTATAAGAATAATCCTAAACAATTTGTAGATAGAATCAATAGTTACGGATTAAATAAACCACTAGGATTGCCTATAAAGGGTGAAGGTAAATCGTTCATTCCTTATCCAGGAACTGCAAGATGGTCGGGAACCAGTTTGCCTTGGATGGCTTTTGGTTATGGGTTGTCAGTGACTCCGTTACAAACATTAACAATGTATAATGCGGTTGCTAATAATGGTGTTATGGTGAAACCTATTTTTGTTAGTGAAGTAAAAGAATGGAACAAAACCATAAAAAAATTCAATACCGAAGTCATTAATCCAAAAATTTGTTCACAAGAAACATTAGGTAAAGTTCAAGCAGTTTTAGAGAATGTCGTTAAAAAAGGAACGGGTTCAAAATTGTATTCAAAAGATTTCTCAATGTCGGGAAAAACAGGAACAGCACAAGTAAATTATGGCAAACCAGATATGTACTATGCTTCGTCTTTTGTAGGTTATTTTCCTGCGGTTCAACCTAAATATTCATGTATTGTAGTAATTCATAAGCCAGACAAAACTGTGGGATATTATGGTGCCGATGTTTCAGGACCAGTATTTAAAAGAATCGCACAAAAAATATTTACCGATTCTCCAGCAACAAATCACGTTAAAAATATTGATGCCAAGGTAGTATCACAAGAAAATAAATACAACAACTATTACAATGAAGTAGTTAAAGAAGGTCAAATTGTGCCTAATGTAAAAGGTATGGAAGCCATGGATGCCATAGCATTGCTCGAAAATTTAGGTTTAAAAGTTAAAGTGGTTGGTATCGGAAGAGTTAAAAAACAATCCATTACCTCGGGACAAAAATTTAATAAAAATCAAACTATAATCATCGAATTATCGTGAAACGCCTAAAAGACATATTATATAGAGTGAGCATTGAAGCAGTTCATGGAGCTACCGATCTTGCTATTTCAAAAATTGAATTTGATTCTAGAAAAGTGGAATCAAATACTGCTTTTGTGGCGATAAAAGGAACACTTTCAGACGGTCATGATTATATTGAAAAAGCAATTGCACTTGGGGCAAATGTTATTGTTTGTGAACAATTTCCTGAAACTATAGTGCAAGGAATTACCTATGTGCAAGTTAACGATACGAATGAGGCTTTAGCGTATTTATCGGCTAATTTTTATGATAATCCATCGGAGAAAATTAAACTGGTAGGTGTAACAGGAACTAATGGAAAAACAACAATTGCTTCATTATTATATCAATTATTTAAAAAGGCAGGATATAAAGTTGGATTGCTTTCAACCGTAAAAATAATGGTGGATACCGAAGAGTTTAAAGCAACACACACGACTCCTGATTCACTGACGTTAAATTATTATTTGGACCAAATGGTTCAGGAAGGTTGCGAATTTTGTTTTATGGAAGTGAGTTCACACGGAATTCATCAAAAAAGAACAGCCGCCCTTGAATTTTCTGGTGGAATTTTTACTAATTTATCTCACGATCATTTAGATTATCATAACACCTTTGCAGAATATCGCGATGTAAAAAAAGCATTTTTTGATTATTTGCCAAAATCGGCATTTGCTATAACAAATTCAGATGATAAAAATGGAGCCATCATGCTTCAAAACACAAAGGCAAAAAAAATAACCTATGCACTAAAATCGTATGCCGATTATAAAGCACAAATTCTCGAAAATCAATTATCAGGATTATTGCTAAAAATTAATGATAATGAAGTTTGGGTTAAATTAATTGGATCATTCAATGCCTATAATTTATTAGCTATTTATGCCGTTGCAGTTGAATTGGGAATTGAACAATTTGAGGCGTTACGATTGCTTTCAGAGTTAGAAAGTGTTTCTGGTAGATTTCAATTTATTGTTTCCGATACTAAAATAACAGCAATTGTCGATTATGCTCATACACCCGATGCTTTAGAAAATGTTTTGCAAACAATAGAAAATATTCGCACTAAAAACGAACAGCTTATTACAGTTGTGGGTTGTGGTGGCGATCGAGACAAAACTAAACGACCAGTAATGGCAAATATTGCTTCAACATTAAGCGACAAAGCCATTTTTACGTCAGATAATCCAAGAACCGAAAATCCAGAAATAATTATTCAAGAAATGGAACAAGGTGTTGAACCTCAAAATTTCAAAAAAACAATTTCCATTTTAGATCGAAAACAAGCCATTAAAACCGCCTGTCAACTGGCAAACCCAAATGACATTATTTTAATTGCCGGAAAAGGACATGAAACCTATCAAGAAATAAACGGTGTGAAATATGATTTTGATGATTTACAAATAGTAACCGAATTATTACAACAACTAAATAAATAAGCCAACATTAACCTTTAAAACTAAGCAAATATTATGTTATACTATATTTTTCAACACTTAGACAAAGCATTTGATGTTCCAGGAGCAGGTGTATTTCAATACATCACTTTTCGTTCGGCATTGGCATTTATTTTGTCGTTGTTAATTGCTACGATTTACGGAAAAAAAATCATCAATTATTTAAGAAATCAACAAGTTGGTGAAACGGTACGCGAACTAGGTTTGGAAGGGCAAACAGCAAAAGCAGGTACGCCAACAATGGGTGGAATTATCATCATTCTAGCGACTTTGATTCCGGTATTATTGTTAGCAAAATTGAACAATATTTACATCATTTTACTAATTGTGACTACCATTTGGATGGGAACTATTGGTTTTATTGATGATTATATCAAAATATTTAAAAAAGACAAACAAGGTTTAAAAGGAATTTTTAAGGTAATTGGCCAAGTGGGTCTAGGATTAATTGTGGGAACTGTTTTGTATTTAAGTCCAGATGTTACTGTTAGAAAAGATACATTGACTTCAAGAGTAAAAATCGAAAACAATATCAAACCTTCAGATTTAGAAGAAAAATCAACAGCAACTACGATTCCGTTTATGAAAAACAACGAGTTTGACTATGCTGAAGTACTTTCATTTATGGGTGATGATTATAAAAGTTATGCTTGGTTGATTTTTATTCCAATGGTAATTTTAATCATTACAGCGGTTTCAAACGGAGCTAATTTAACCGATGGAATTGATGGTTTAGCTGCAGGAACTTCAGCTATTTCGGTACTAACGCTCGGGTTATTCACCTTCGTTTCAGGAAATATCATTTTTTCCGACTATTTGAACATTATGTACATCCCAAATTCAGGAGAAATGACGGTTTACATCGCTGCTTTTGTAGGTGCTTTAGTTGGATTTCTTTGGTACAACGCCTATCCAGCTTCTGTTTTTATGGGAGATACTGGTAGTTTAACCATTGGTGGTATTATTGCAGTTATTGCAATTGCCATTCGAAAAGAATTAATGATTCCGGTAGTTTGTGGAATTTTCTTAGCCGAAAATCTTTCGGTGATTATTCAAGTAAGTTATTTTAAATATACGAAAAAGAAATATGGAGAAGGAAGACGCATTTTCTTAATGTCTCCTTTGCATCATCATTATCAAAAGAAAGGATATCACGAAAGTAGAATAGTAACCCGTTTTTGGATTGTTGGAATTCTATTGGCAATTTTCTCATTGGTATCATTAAAATTGAGATAGTATGCGATTGGTTGTTTTGGGTGGTGGAGAAAGTGGAGTAGGTACCGCAATTTTAGGAAAGCAAAAGGGATATGATGTTTTTGTTTCCGATTTTGGAAAAATAAAAGATAGTTATAAAGAAGTTCTTACAAATAATGAAATTATCTGGGAAGATGAAAAGCATACAGAAGCATTAATTCTGAATGCCGATGTAGTAATGAAAAGCCCTGGAATTCCTGAAAAAGCGCCAATTGTTAAAAAGCTCATTGAAAAAGGAATTTCAGTTATTTCTGAAATTGAGTTTGCGGCACAGTTTACCAGTGCAATAACCGTTGGAATTACAGGAAGTAACGGAAAAACTACTACCACATTATTAACCTATCATGTTTTAAAACAAGGTGGTTTGAATGTAGGTTTAGCAGGGAATATCGGAAAAAGTTTCGCTTGGCAAGTTGCTGAAGATAAGCACGATGTTTATGTGTTAGAATTGAGTAGTTTTCAGTTAGATGGTATAATCAATTATAAGCCACATATTGCCATCATTACTAATATAAGTCCAGATCATTTAGATCGATACAATTATGATTATAATTTATACATCGCATCAAAATTTAGAATAACAAAAAACCAAACCGAAGCTGATTATCTAATTTATGATTATGAAGATGAAGCTATACAAAATTGGTTAAGTAAGAATACAATTAAAGCAAATAAAGTTCCATTCTCGCTTTCAGAAAAGCTTGAAACTAACGGAGCCTTTTTAGAAGATAACAAAATAAATAGCACAATTAATAAAGAATTATTTACTATGCAAATAAACGAATTAGCCTTAGAAGGAAAACACAACATTAAAAATGCAATGGCAGCAACTGCTATTGCTCAGTTGTTGAATATTAGAAAGCAAACCATTAGAGAAAGTTTGACTAATTTTCAAGGTGCAGAACACCGTTTGGAAAAAGTATTAAAAATTCAAGGGGTGCAATATATAAACGATTCGAAAGCCACTAATGTAAATTCGGTTTTTTATGCATTGGATAGTATGACTACCCCTACTGTTTGGATAGTTGGAGGAGTTGATAAAGGCAACGATTATGATGAGTTAATGCCATTAGTGCACGAAAAAGTAAAAGCTATTGTTTGCATTGGAGTAGATAATACGAAAATTAGCAATGTCTTTAATAATGTAGTGGATATTATGGTTGAAACTACCTCGATGTCCGAAGCTGTTCAAATTGCAAAACGATTAGCAGAAAAAGGCGATACGGTGCTTTTGTCTCCAGCATGTGCTAGTTTTGATTTGTTTGAAAACTATGAAGACAGAGGAAATCAATTCAAACAAGCCGTTTATAATTTGTAATTTTAGTTTGTGTTGTCATTTCGACGCAAGGAGAAATCACATTTTACATTTAAATGAATAGTAAAAAATAAAAGATAATGTTCGATATCATTGGTAAAATAAGAGGAGATAAAACCATTTGGGCTATAGTTTTTCTATTGGCTTTGGTTTCTTTTTTACCAGTTTATAGTGCCAGTACAAATTTAGTTTATGTAATTGGTAAAGGTTCAACAATTGGCTATTTATTCAAGCATTTTATCCACGTAATGTTGGGATTTGCTATTGTATTTTTTATTCATAAAACACCTTATCATTACTTTAAGGCATTATCCATTTTTGGAATTCCACTTGTAATTTTATTATTAGTTTATACTTTATTTAAAGGAACAGTAATTGATGGTGCAAATGCCAGTCGATGGATCCAAATTCCTTTTGTAGGCATCAGTTTTCAAACATCAACTATTGCATTTATTGTGTTGATGATTTATGTTGCACGTTATTTAGCTAAAGTTAGCGATAAAGAATATTCATTTAAAGAATCATTGCTAGAATTATGGTTGCCAGTTTTTGTAATTTTAGCGTTAGTACTTCCTGCTAATTTTTCAACTACTGCTTTGATTTTTTCTATGGTTTGCATGCTGGTTTTCATTGGGCAATATCCATTAAAGTATTTGGGTTTTATAGTTGGAGCTGGTTTTGCAAGTTTATTGTTCTTCATCATGGTGGCTAAAGCGTTTCCAGATGCAATGCCCAATCGTGTTGATACTTGGATGAGTCGTATTGATAGTTTTTTTGATGACAAACCAAATGAAGATGATTACCAAATTGAAAATGCGAAAATAGCCATAGCCTCTGGTAAAATTTATGGTCTTGGTCCTGGGAAAAGTGTACAAAAACATTTTCTTCCGCAATCTTCTTCCGATTTTATTTTTGCAATTATAGTCGAAGAATATGGATTAATTGGAGCTGTCGGAATTATATTTCTGTATTTATTGCTCTTCGTAAGATTTATTATTGATGCCCAAAAAGCCACAACATTATTTGGAAAACTACTTATTATCGGACTTGGTTTCCCAATTATTTTTCAAGCATTCATAAACATGGGTGTAGCAGTTGAGTTATTACCCGTTACCGGACAGCCCTTGCCATTAATTAGTAGTGGAGGAACGTCTATTTGGATGACTTGTATCGCTATTGGAATCATATTAAGTGTTACTAAAAAAGAAGAGGAAGTTGCTTTAGATTTAGAAGAAAAACGTAAACGTGACGAAGCCTTACAACAAATTATAGACGCACAAGTTGCCCTAAATGAAGAAAAAGGCACTGATGAAAATCAGCAAAAAATTGAGGAAATGAAATACTCAATTAGAGAAGAATTAAGTAAAGATGAAGGAGATAGTTTGTATAACGGACAAAATCCTATGAATAGCGTTAGAAATAAAGAATAAATGAAACAACCAAAATTCATAATTAGCGGAGGCGGCACAGGAGGACATATCTATCCAGCGGTAGCTATTGCTAACGAATTAAAAGCACGTTTTCCAGAAGCGCAATTCCTTTTTGTGGGTGCGCAAGATAAAATGGAAATGCAAAAAGTGCCTCAAGCAGGTTATGAAATTAAAGGATTATGGATAGCAGGTTTGCAACGAAAAGTAACGTTTCAAAATATGTTGT
>Ga0315907_10001155_pt1 | contig 36278 bp, 23 predicted proteins | sample LakEriMetagenome_3_FD_203525 | JGI IMG/M metagenome (GOLD analysis project Ga0315907, IMG submission 203525) | Freshwater fungal communities from buoy surface, Lake Erie, Ohio, United States - Buoy 12 MA123 | ecosystem: Environmental > Aquatic > Freshwater > Lake > Lake biofilm | place: USA...
TATGCTAGAACTTTCAAATCTAGAAAGTATAATAGGTAAAGCTAGAAAGATTTATGATGCAAGATAAATTATTAGATATAGTTATAGTTAGCTACGCAAAAGACGACTATTGTAAGGAGCTAACAAAAAATTGTATTTTTTCTTTATTATATTCCGAAGAGAATGCAGTAGATGATTTTAATATAATAGTAGTTGAATCCGAGCCAGGTGTTAACTGGGATTGGATGTCAATAAATGTAAAAACATATGAATCTCCCCTTCCTTACGGATATCACAAGTTTTTAAACTTTGGTAGAAAGAAAGGAAATTCACCATGGGTTGCTCTGTGTAATAATGACCTTGAATTTACAAAAGACTGGTTTAGTAGAATACTTGAAGCATCTTCAACAGTACCTGAAGCTCTTTCTTTTTCTCCCTTATGTCCTATGACACAGACTCTTTATGGAATAAATGAAAACATGGGTCTTATTGAAGGATATGAAATAAGAAAACAAATTTCTGGATGGTGTATAATACAAAAAAGGGAAATTTACGAAAGGATAGGAGATTTGGATGAAAGATTTCAGCACTGGTATTGTGACAATGATTATTCTATGGAGTTGTTTACGAATAACATAAAACACGTATTAGTTACTAATTCTGTTGTTATACACCACGATAACAACATAGGTAAAACAACAGAAAGGGTAGTTAAAGATTATGATCAGATGTATAAGATGACTAGCGGATCTTATCCACTATTTAAAGAAAAATGGAACTTATAAAAAATTTAATTATGACTAGATACGATATAATAAACAGAATTATAGAAAATAAGGGATATAAGAATTATCTCGAAATAGGGGTAAGAGATGGTCAATGCTTCAAAGAAATATGTTGTGAAAACAAAATAGGAGTTGATCCTGCTCCAGTTTCTTTTCACACAACGCATATAATGACTTCAGATTCTTTCTTTGAATCATTAGATTCTGACCATAAATTTGATATTATTTTTATAGATGGACTTCATTTAGATCACCAGGTAGATAAAGATATTGAGAATTCTTTAAATCATTTAGCAGAGGGAGGTACTATACTTTTACATGACTGTAATCCACCTACTAGATATCACGCTGCGGAATCGCCAGTTTTTACTGCTCCTGCTAACGGCGAATGGAACGGTACAGTATATCTTTCTTTAATAAAGCTAAGACTTTATAAAAACAATTTAAAATTAGTAACAGTTAACACTGATTGGGGAGTTGGTATATTAACTAGAGAGTTGAGTGAAACAATAAATGCCTTTCCTAATGATGCAATTTCTTGGGAATTTTTTCACGAAAACAGAAATGAGATATTAGATCTAGTAACCCCTGAAGAATTTGAAAAAAATTACCCTATTTATAAAACAGTTTAATTTTGAAATTATTTATGATAAAAATTCTATAAAATATTATGAGCATAGAGAAAGGCTATAAGATGGTATTTTCTAAAGAAAAAGGTAAAGCTTTAGTAGAAATAACAAGACATAAAGCCTCTCATATGGATAATATACTCATAGTAAATAGCACAGGGAGTACAAGATACGAAGACACATGGATAATTGAGAAAGACCTAGAAGCCTGGATCTCTTCCATAAAAAAGGAAGGATTTATAAATATAAAAATAGTGGAAGATGTGGAATCTCCTAAAAAAACTAATCAAAAGAAAAAATAATAACATGGAAAACATTGAAGAAATTGATGTAGAAATCCTTGATAGAGAACTCAAGCCTTTTCTTTATAAATGGACAAAGGGCGATAATGCTGGAAACGTTTGTGAATATGAGAGTATTTTTAAGGACCCTACGACCGGTATAGTTTGGATAAATTTTAAAGGTGGTACTAGAATAAATTACTCATTGGTGAATGAATATATGATGCAGATAGATTCTTCTTCTATTGTGCAATCTGCTCCAGTAATAGAACATCAGGTCCCTGTTAAAAATGTTATGCTATCTGAAGGAAAGACAAAGATCAAAGTTTCTGATAATCCTATAGTTTCTCTTTTAGAAAAACAAAAACCTAATTGGGTTGAGGTTGGTATAAATTTAAAACTCAATTTACCAACAAAAAATCTATACAATGTTCTTAACTCTTCATTTGAAGATGCGGAAGATGAAATAATAGAATTTGTTGTTAGGGATTTGGATATTGAAATAATAAAAGAAAGTCTAAGGATAAATATAAAAGATATATATAAATCGAATGGAACTTTACGAAAAAGCGGAACAAGTAGTAATACAAAAGACGAAGAATAGGGAGGTCGTTGAAATAGACGGACACCTTTTTGTCAGACAAATAAATCCGGGCGTTATTATAATGCCTTATACTCTTAATGATGAAGGCCTTCCTAATAAGATAGGTATAATATCAGAGGTATTAGATCAAAGACCTGGAGGGATGGCAAAAACTTTAATAACTGGATCACAGGAAGATAAAGACGACAACATATATCAAACTGCAGTTAGAGAAATGAGTGAGGAGTCTGGATTTTTAGTAGAGGATCTTAAAAGATGGAAATTCTTAGGAAGTCTTTACACATCTAAAATGGTATTAAACTCTAATCCATGTTTTGCTGTTAATATAACAGGTATGGTATCAGGAGATAAAGAAACTGATGGATCTAAGTCAGAGAAAGACAGTAAATTCGAATTAGTTAGCGTAGATGAAGCTCTAAATCTAGAGGATAGCTTAGTTAGTACTTTATTTATAAAAACATTTAAAGATATTTTTAACCAAAAAGAAGAAGAGAATGAATCTACCGAATAGAAAAGAAAGAAGAAAGATCGCTAAACAAAATGGTCTTCTGGGAAAGAAATCTTCAAATGCAGAAGAAGTTAGAGAAAGATCTAAAGCTATGGGAAATCTTATTCATTTAAGAAATCTTACAGAGCAAAGAAATAGAAAAAAAGATAATTGATTTATAGTGTCGGTTAAATCATTTATAATCTCAAAAGCTGATAAGTTAAAAAATTTCGATTACGGGGATTGCTCTGGACTACATACAATAGATGTTAATATGTGGTTTAAATCGAATAGCTTAACTCCTTCCTCTATGAACGAAATAAGACAATATATTTTCGAGGAGTGGCTACATAAAAAAATATGCAGTTCTAAAACAAAATTAACATCCGGATTTAATTTAGTTATAGTATATGATAACCCTACTGACCCTTTTATAGATCTTTTAAGAGGTAAAATATTAGAAATATTAGAATACGAATTTTGCGACGTTATTTTAGTTGACTAATAAAAAATAGGTATATATTATATGACTGGAGTATCTGATGTAGGAAAGGCTGTTAATTCCATGAGAACCTTTACGGAGGGAGGAAAAACTGTTAGTGCGGTACAAACTTTTAAAGGAAGTGCATTCATATATTCCAATGCAGCTGATAAAACGTTTGCTACATATGAACTTTCTGAGTTAAAGTATCTTCCTAAGAGTTTATTTTATGATGCAGCAACTTCTGATGGTGTTTATAGGGGTCTTTTTGCTTATTATGTATTAGGAGTAAATAATGGAAGAGTTAATTATGCTACTTCTGAGCTAAGCGCAGGATTAGCTAAAATAACTCCGCAGGAGTCTAGAAACCCCACAGCAAAACAAATAATTGATGCTGTTACTAGGGGAACTAAAGGACCTGCTTACCTTGATCCTAGTAGCCCTTACAGAGGACAAATATATAATGTTAAGGATTTTATATTTTGTAAATACTATGGAATCATTCCAAATAATAGAATGATAACACTCAGAAGATTTGCACATCCTGTTTTAGATTCCCTTAAAATTTTAGCAAATGGGACAAAAAGAGGTGATTTTGTAGTAGAAGGAAAAAAAGACCAAAAGTCTGTAAAATACGTATCCCAAGACATACCAACTTTAGGAAAATTACAAGATTCCGAGGCAAGATTAAATACTTCATTACCTGTTGCTCAGATTGTAACTTTTTTTGGTGGGGAAACAGGAAATTCCCTTAATTCTATATTAGGAATAGATACTGGTTTAAATTTTACCATGGAGACTCAAGAGGCTCTTAAGAATGAACAAACTGGCGATCCGGGGTTAATGAACACACCTTATGGTGACTTAATAAAATCCGCTATAACAAGCGGATCAAGAAACGAAATAAATGACACTGAGATTGAATCTTATGATAAATTTGTACAAACACTTTTAAATCCAGATAAACAATTAAATAAATTAGAAAGAGCTCTTCTAGACGAAGCAGTAACTGCGGAAGGTCCATTATCTAAAAAAATATTTGTTAATGTAAATACTGTAAATCAGGTAAATACGAGAAAGCAAGGATTTAATGGTGGAACGAATGGCTTCACTCTGTATTTTCATTATACATTAAATTCTGCAGGACAAGTAAATTCTAAGCTTTTGTTTTTAGATTTAATGTCTAATATATTATCTGTGGGAGCGGACTATGGACAATTTTTAACTCCAGAGATTAGAATAGAACAGACATCTTTAGGTCTAGGATTCCCTGGAGGACCAAAAAAATATGCTCAATCTATAACAGATCCTATGCAATACATAAGGGAAGCAATAGGACAGCTTCTTTCTGAGGGTGAAGTAAATAAAAGACTAGATGCTGAAAAAAGCGTAAAAGAAGAGATGGAGCAGGTAGTAAACGATCTTAAAAAGTTTGGTAATGATCCAACTAAAGGTGTTGCTGCAGATTCTAAGCTATATAAATCTTTGTCAGTAATGATCTCGGATTTATTTCTCAAAAAAATATACTATAGTCCTTTAATGCTAAGCGGTTATCCAACTGGAGAGTGGCATGTTACAATAGGAAATCCTTTGAATCCTATTGCGATGATGGGAAATTTGGTGTGTAAAAACGTAAAGATAGAATTTAACGACACATTAGGACCTGACGATTTTCCAACAGAAATGAAAGCTAGTGTAACTTTAGAGCCTGGAAGACAGAGACACAGGGGTGATTGGGAATCTATGTTTAACAGAGGTAATGGAAGATTGTATTTAGGTCAGCTTGTTTCTAGTAAAGAAAGTACCAATGCTTGGGTTAATACTCAAGGTGTATTCCCTAACGACACAGATGGTAAAAATATATACGATATTGTTAACGATAATATAGATCCTTTAACAGGAAGAAGAAGTACTGAAGGTACAATACAATAAAATAAAAATAAGATATGTTAGGAATAGATGTAATAGAACGCAAACCATTTTTTACTAATCCTAATACACAGGAGAGATCTGTAGATCTTTTAGTTCCATCTTGGTCTCCTAAAAATATACGATATACCCTAAAATCTATAGCAGTTGTAGACGAAGAGACTGAGGCTAGAGCTGACTTATTATCTATGCTATATCTTTATGATCAATCTAGTATGGGAACTATGCTTAAATTGAATAATATATCTAATCCATTAAGTCTTAAATTAGGAGAGATACTCTTTATACCAGGGGAACAAATGATTAATGATCTATTTGATAGTGGTAAGAGTATAACAAACCAAAAGCAAAAAGCCAGATCTTTTAGAAAAGAACTTCAGGAAAAGATCTCACAAGTAAGCAAGGATAGACTCGAATATTTAAATTCTAAAAACATATCAAATCTTGCAGAAACACCTCTCCCTCCTAATCTTCTAAGAGAAGGACAACAACAAATATTAGTAACTGAGGGGAAATTAATATTTGGTCCTGACATAGGGCAATGTAAATCTAGATCAAAAAAGAATGTATCTGTTACTGATATAAAAACTAAACTTGCACAGAAAAATATTTTTAAAAGATAAGATAAATGCCAGCAGAAATAAACGTAAGGAAAGCCATACTTCAATATAGGGACCCTAATATATTTTTGGATGAATTAGCTGTGGTCGATACTTCTACACAAAAAGGTGATCTAGAACTAAATGACCAGAAGGCAGATAATGTCCAGAAAAAATATTTTGGTACTGTTAAACCTTTAGTAAGAATAAACACCGAGATAATAAATGGAATAAAATATTTTAAATTAGATCTAACAGGATTTAAACCAACACTTATACTTAGATTTGAAACAATAGATGAGAAGTTTATTTTCACTTCTTTTCCTAAAGACGGAGATATAGTTTCCGTTTATATAAGACCATTTGGTGAAATGTTTAAACCAATTAGGATGGATTTTATAATAAATGAGGTGATATCACCTTTTAATAATGGACCTTATATCGATTACACACCATCTAGTGGTAAGTATCAATCATACACTATAATGGCAGAGGTTAGAATTCCTAAATTATATAAACATGTTTCTAAAACATTCAAAGGAAGCAGCGCGGACGCTTTATTAAAAGTTGCTGAGGACCTTGGATTAGGATATGCTTCTAATGAGGTAAAAATGAATGATTCAATGAATTGGGTTTCTCCCAATCTTGATTATGAAACATTAATAAGACACATAGTAAATAGCTCTTGGCTTGGTGAAGAAGATTATTTTGATTGTTGGATAGATCAATATTATAACATAAATCTAGTTAATTTAAAAAAACAATTCGACGAAAACAATCCCAAAATAGAGAATATGAGGGTTGCTTATGGATCAGATTCATTTGGTGACATTTTTCCTGGGGGAACAAAACCAGTTGAGGTTGAATTCCCTTTAATGCTAACAAACTCAACTCAGTTTAGTAAATCCCCTCTTTTTATAAAAGATATATCAATAGAGCAAAATGCTGGTAGTATAAATAAAGATCTTGGATATTTTCAAAAGGTCCAGTTCTACGATTCTAAACTTGTTTCAGATAAGCCTAAAAACAAATTTGTTGAATATGATATAGAATCTATTACTAATAAAAATTTAGGTTCTAGAGACGTAATAAACAAAGGTAGACTTGGTGAAAATTCTTACAAAGAGGAGATAAAAAAGACTTATGTTGGTACTATGTATTTTGAGAATGTACATGGTAATTTTCAACAAGCTTCTGTTCAGAATATACTAAACAGAAATGATAGTTATAAAATAGTATTGAACGTAAAAAATAGGGCATGGACACCATTTCTATACAGAGGACAAACTTTTCCTGTATATATTGTAACAGAAGGTGCTCCTAGTATTGGAGCATCCACCAGTTATAGCACTAAAGTAGGAGAGCAATCTATGCTTGGTAATAAAGGCGAGAAAAGAAATATAAATATGTTTCTCTCGGGTAATTATGTTGTTTTAGGATTTACAATAGAATATGATGAGAGTGGAATATATCAAACTATGATGCTTGGTAAAAAACAATGGGCATTAAACCCAGGATTAGCTTCAGAACCATTATCATTAAATACAAAAGAATTTGAGGCAGAATTTGATGATTTCGTTGATAATGTGTCTAGTATAGTTCAAGAAAATACCCAGATAATTAAAAATGATATCTATAGTAAATAATTAAACAAAATGGCAGATTATTTTAGTGGCGATAGTTTTGGAGGAGCATTAGGTAACCAAGTTCTTCCTGATGGTGATGCCTTAAAAAGAAAAATAGACGCGCAGAGAGAAACTTGGTTAAAGGGTATATCAACTACTAAGCACGGTAAAAAAGAAGATCCAACATATCTTCATTTTAGATTTATATTCGACTTTGGTGAAACATCATTTTTGGATGAGGAAACTTTTTTAGCACCTTCTCCTCTTTTTAGAAATGCTCAGGACGAACCGGGGGGATCAAACAATCAAGAAATAACTGATATAGCTGGAAGAATAAGAGGAGAGAAACCAGGAGACAAGGAAAAATCTTATAATATTATAACGGATCCTGCATACCAGCAATCTTTATTAATGATAGATGCTGCTAATAGGGGTAATTTTTATACAGGTACAGATTTCTTTTATGGTAGTAAATTTTTTATAAAAAGTAGGGCAGAGCAAGGAGCTTTTAATATGAACGGAGGAGGAGTAGGTTATATGGGGGCTCAAGAATTTCTTGGGCAGAGATCTGTAAAAAGAAAACAAATGCTAAAAGCATTTAAAAAAGGCCTAAAGTTTGTTAACGAGAAATGTCCATATTATTTTCAATCTGTAACCGGATTAGATACTCTACTTAAAATAGATATAAAAAATTTACATAAGGAGGCAGGAAAGCCTTATAGAATGGGGACTTTAACAATAGATTGCTTAGAGTCCATAGACATGAGAATGTTTTCTCTTTCAGAACTTTATAGGAAAGCTATATATGATTATACTTACCATAGAGTAATGCTACCTGAAAATTTAAGGAAGTTTAGAATGTGGCTTGTAGTATCTGAGATAAGAAATATACAGCTATCTTATGGAATTAATGATATATTAAATCCTTTCTCTATTCCGTCTGTAGCGCAAGGGGCTAATTTTTTAGATAGTTTCAATTCACAAACTGGTCTTTTAAATAATACGGAGGGACTTTTACAAAAAAGTACTTCAAAAGATTCTAATTTATATCCATCAGATAAATTTGGATCATATACATTAGGACCATACGCTTTCATTTATCAATTTGATCAATGTGAATTTGATTTTGATGATTCTTATCCGTCTTATGGTACCCTAGATAATAAAGGAGGATCGGCAGTTAACAGTAAATTTAAAATTCACGTAGGTAGGGTTAAAGATTATAAAATTCAATTTAATGCTTTAGCTGATGTAATGCAAAAGGATGACAATGTAAAGAATATGGTTCTTTCGGATGTCTGGGGATCAAGAAAAAGTCCTTATGATGATTATGATTATGCTGGATCAGCTGGTATAGAAAAGGCAACATTTGACGACAAAGCGGATCCTAAGGAATATTTTACACAACTTGCATCTAATTTTATAACTAATAGTGTTGCAGATCTTAAAGAACAGGGTGTTACTATAAATGGTGTTAATCTAAGTGCTACTTCATTACAAGGAGCTTTACTTGGAAATATTTATGGATTCGGTGGAATTAGCCCAGCTTCTGCATTAAGGAGTGCGTATTCGGTAGTAAGTAATATACAAAATTTTAGTGAAAACGGAATACCAAACCCTTTTGCTGATAATAGTCCACAAGCTAGAGGACTAGGAGGTCCTATTGAAAGGGAAGAGAAGGGACTTTATAGAAACATAACAGAAGATATAAATGAATATAAAGGTAGTGTAACTGTCATACAAAACTTAGGTACTGCATATAATGGATCTAGCGCTACCCCTCCAGGATTAGACGAGGATGTTTATCCAACAAATCCTGGAACTTCTTTAGGACTTCCTGATAGGGAATATCCTAAGCCTGGAGGTGACGAATATAAGAATGTACCAGGATCTGATCTAGGTGTTCCTGGAAGGGTTTATCCTTTAATTAAAGGAGATGTATATCCTACTAATCCTGGGACATCACTAGGATTACCCGACCGACAATATCCAGAACCAGGAGGAGATGAATACACAACTAATCCAGGATCAAGCTTGGGTGTTCCTGATAGGGTTTATCCTGAACTTAACGATGACGTTTATCCTGAAAATAATCCAGAATATCCAACAATATCTGATGATGTTTATACAACTCCACCACAGCCGGATACACAGAATATAGGCGATGTTTATTCAGGAGAAGATAATCAATATCCGGAAGTTACTGAAAATCAATATGAGATACCATCTTCTACTGAAGTCAATAATATAGGTGATGTTTACGAAGAGGATAAAAATGAATACTCACAAATAAACGAGAAGGTGTACGAGGATAGGATTAATCTAGAAAGTGCGCCTTTAGGCGAAGTATATGATAAGAATAAGGCTGTTTACGGACAGATAAATGATGATGAATACAAAGATTCTGGCTCTTTTAAAGAGGGATTAAATGAGGATGTTTATAAAACTGTACCTGGTAGAGATCTAGGAGCTCCTGGGAGAAATTACAATTCTTTAAATAGCGACGAATATAAAACAGAAAACTCGCCAGTTAATGTTTCTAGAATAGGTAGAATTTATCCTTCGGCTAATAATGAAAACAATTAAGGTAATCCTTATATAATTAAAAATGGGATTAGTAGACAGAAATAAATTAGAAAGACCTAATATTGAGATCTCTCATTATTTAGGTGTTGTTGTAGATAACAAGGATCCAGAATTCAAAGGTAGAGCTAAGATTAGAGTCTTTGGGGTTTTTGATCCAGATATACTAGACGAGGATCTTCCTTGGGCACATCAAAGATTTGAACAGAGTTATGGATTAGGAGGAGGATCTGGTAGAATGTCTGTTCCTAAATTAGGATCGGTAGTTCACGTTCAATTTAATAATGGTAATTATTATAGTCCAGAATACAAAGCTGTACAGGAACTTGCTCCAGATTTAATTGAAGAGATAAGTGCTAGTTATGATGGAGCTCATTCTATTATTTATGATGGGATAGAGAGACTTAAAATGTATTATACTGTAGAGAAAGGTCTTGTAATAGATTTAAAAGAATCTAAAATTATAATAAGAAATGATAACTCTATACTAATAACTCATGCTGATGACACATCATCTATAGAATTAAAAGGCGGAAAGATAACTAAGTATGCGGATCAAGAAATAGAGAATACTGCTATAACAAGAATTAAACATAGTTCTGAAGAAGTTTGGATGGACGGAAAAACAACCAACTTGGGTCATTCTCCTTTGTTCTCTGCTGTATGTGCAGAACCTCTTTGGGACTTTCTTAAAAAATTAGCAATATCTATAGACAGTAAACTTCCAGCTACCCCAGGGGTTAATTCAACTTTAGCATCTAGCTTTGAACAGCTTGCTACAAGTCAGACTGTTAGAGTAACAAGAGAAAATTCCCCTGATTTTCCTGTTGTTCCAATAAATAATGATTCTCCGGTAGGTATACCTAATCCGACAGGAGCAGGTGTAACAGGAGCAGGTGTAACAGGATCTGCTACAGGACCTACTGGAGCTACAGGAATAACAGGAGTTTAGTATGGCAGAGGAAATAGGATCTAGAATAGATGAATTATTAGGAAAGGATTTTTCTCAAATGTCTACTGATGAGATATTAAATATAATATCAGGTGGACAAGATTTTAATATACCTTATGAGGATTTACAATCTAAAGAGGGATTTAATAAGGAATTAGAAAAAAGTCAAAAGGAAGTAGATAACATAATAGATAGCTTAAAACCTCAAGGTCCTCCTATATCATTAAAAAAAATAGAGGACCTATCTTGTAAATATGAGGGAGACGATTTATATAGTAGAATCATTTTAGAATCTATAAAAAAAGAGGATAAAAAATTATACGAGGAGCTTGTAAATTCTGATGAGTATAAGAAAAATATATCCGTAACAGAAAAGGATCTAGGAGTAAGTGTAGGAAATAGGGATCTTGGTTTTTCTAAAAAAATACCTTCATCAGGAATAACTAAATATCTGAAAGGAAAAAACCAGGATTTATTAGAAAAAATAAATGAAAAAATATTTGATAATATAGATCCTCTAATCTTAGGAAAACCTTCTAACTCTGGTTCAAGAAAGAAAAGAAAAATGAAAGTTCTAGGTTTTGATATACCCCTAGAATTTATAATGAATAAAACACAAATAGTCCATGTAAAGATAGGAGGAGACGATCTAAGCATAGACGGAGCATTAGAAAAAATAAACGGTTTATTAAAAGACCAGAATGCAAATACTAATCCTTGTGATGGAGTTGAAAATTCAAGCTCTGAAAGGATAGACGGATTTGATGCTAATTTTTTTCCTGATGGTGATGATCCAATTATAGATGATGATTGTTTACCCGGAGTACCAGAAGATCCTATAACTGGAGATCCTATATTAACTAAGTCTTCGTTCGAAGATATATTAGACGAATTTTGTGATCCGCCAACATACGAATTCAATAGAGAAACTTTACCAGATCCAGTACCATCTCCGGTAGATGTTAATGCAATAGATTCTTGTATATCATCAGCTCTAGATAAAAGTAAAAAGCTTGAGGAGGACATAAAATTATTAGCTAGATGGCAAAATTTAGAAAGAAGTCTAGAGGAAATTTTATATCATTATGAGGGGATATACGAATATCAGAAATCTTTATATGAGAATTGGATTGCTAGAGTTCCTAAAAATGATGGTGGTGATCCTAGCGATTTTGGTTTAGGGATCGAAATATTAACTTATAACGATGAAATAAAAGCGTATAAGAAAGAATTAATCGATCAGAATACTAAATATAGTAACGACAAAAAGATCTTCTTAGAGAACAACAATATATTTACAGAGGATCTTTTTTTATTGAACGTTTATGATACAGAATTAAACGATCCGGATTTAGAGATTCTTTTTAATAATCAAATAAATGCCAACAAATCTCCTATAACTTACGAAGAGTCCACTGCATCTTGGCCAGTTTCCGAAGGAATAATAAAATTTAAGGAAAATGTAGAGGATATAAGAATAATAATTATAGAAAGGAATTTTATAGGAATATTAGAAAATAAAATAAAAGAAACGGAGGATTTATTAAATGCCTCTATTTCTACTCTGGAAGAAAGAAAGCAAGCTCCTGTTACCATAGGAGATGTTGAAAAATCTTTTATTCCAACCAATACTGCAACAACTGATTTATATGGTCAAGGAAATTCATCACTAGATATAAACGAAAGAGTATTTAAAAGCAGTGCACAAAATCTAGCTACCGGTCTTTCTTACACATACGATTCCTATGGGTACGATTTTTTAGAAGCATTAAAAAAATTCTCAATAAGATACCAAACTAAATTCGTAAAGTCACTAAGTGAATTACAATTCGAGCTATCGTTCGTATCTGATTACGGCTTTCCTTTACCTTATAAAAAAGTTAAAAAACCGGGAAAGATTACTTTCTCCGGATCATCTGCTGAGCCTTTATCAGAGGTAGATGAACCAGATGCTGAAAAAATAAAAATAGGAAATGAATATTCTGGCAATGGTGGAATATTGGGAGGTACTAAAGCTGACTATTTAACATCATATCAGTATATAAAGATAAACAATATAAAGACAGGATTTCCTGATGTTGCTAAGTTCTATGATTTTATAGAAAAAATAATTAAAACAAATGACTCTAAGCAATCTATAATAGATAAAATAGTAGAGGATAGAGGAATATTATACGGGCAACTCATAGAAAAATCTTCTTCTAATTGGCTTTTCTTTACCGCAGAAGAAAGAGGAGATAATGATGCTAGAGATCCTTCAAAAAACAGACCTTCAAGTTTCACACAAGACGGAGAACCAACACCAGTTTTTACAGATTTCTATAGTAATTTTAAACCTAAGTGGGATGAAAAATATAGACAAAGCAAATCGCAGTATATAGACCCTGCTATAAAAGATATAAGAGATAAAGCAATAAAGGCTGGAGAGGGATTAGCAAAAACACTACCTGCTTCTGATGTAATAGGTATTAGAATATATGAAAATTATTTAGATGTAAAAAATAAGTACGAGCAGATAAGGGATACTATGCTTCTTGCTTCACAAAAGGTTAGTGAGATAAACGATTCTGTAAGCCCGGAGAATGTTAAAAAAAGATTTTCTGATGTTAAATGTGCAGGAGTAAATAATGAGCCAGACGAGGATGATCCTGAGAATTGCCCCCCTATTTGTTGTGGCGAGCCTGGTTCTGATTTTAAAACAAAAAATTATTTATTATCATCTCCTCCTAGCTCTGATTGTCCAACCATTTTTCAAAGGTGCTGGTGGAAACAATTTTGTAAGGATGTAACAAAAGTTGGTCTTTTGCCATACCCTAACGGTCTTCCTCCAATTGAAGATACTAAATACTTTTTATCCCAGGGTCCTTCAGTAAGATTGGGATTAAAATATTGGCCCGTGGGATATCTTCCGCCATCTTTTATACCTATACCTTTTCCTAATCCTATAGACGGAAATCCTTATATAAGGATACCGCTTCCTATGATATGGACTATAGTACCTCCTATATTAATACCCCTTCCTTTTAATTTGGGATTGCTGGTTATATTCATTCCTTTTATAGGAGGGTTTATGCCAACCCCGATTGTCTACATAAAAGAGTTTTTAACGGGGAGTTCTTTTTTCCTTACCGGATTAAGAGGACCCAGATTTATTCCTAGAAAATCTGATCCTGTTATAAAAGATCCTTTTGAAAAAATTAAGCAAGCTCTATCTTTTGGTATACCTGATAAATTGATACCGCTTCCTGGATTTGGATTAGATAACCAGGATTCTAAACAAAGGGTTTTAGAAGGGATAAGGAGTAATTTATCAAAAATATTTGATAGTGTTCCTCCTCCTGGTGATATACAGAAAATTAGAGAACAACAACAAAAGGAAAGAGAACTTAAAAAATCAATAAGGGATAAAGAGAGGGATTATAAAAACAAGAGCGCATTGCTTGATATTCCTAAGCCAGATTTAACAGAAGAAAAAAAACAGCTAGATCTTTTAGTAAATCAAAGAAAGGAATCATTAAAAACTGTAATAAAAAACTATCTAGATAAAAGTATACCAGATCCTAAATCTATATACTTTCCTAAGGATAAGGATAAATTAAAAATTGATATACCTGGTATAATAAGATCCCTTAGAATATTAAAGGAGATGAAAGCAAGTTTAGTTCCTATAGATTGCCCCAACTTTATAAACTTTAAAGATGAGATGAGAGAGGTACTTAAACTTATGAAAATAGTTTGTCCACCTAAATATTTCTTAGAAAATTTTGAAGTTGCTAATTCAAGCAAGATATTCCTAAGAAGAGATAGGGATCCTAGACTTATGTCAGATGACGAATTTAATGATCTTGTTAAACTGATAAGAGGTGCGTCTTTAATAATAACCAAGATAATTTTATGGGGTAATAGATTCTCTGTTATTAAAAAAGTAAGGGATGGTGCATTTTCAATAGTTGAAAGTAGTGAATTTGAAGGAATTTTTAAATTCCCAGAGATAAAGATAACGAATTCTGCGCCTAGAACATTAAAATTTTTAAGAAAAAAAAATCCCATTATAGAGGCTATTAAATTTAGAATAATGGAGGGTCTTTCTACAATAGAATATAGGAAAGAAGATTTTTCTAGATATGTTAGATATGAAGGAGAAAATCCTATATTGGTTATAAGAGTAAAAGATTTAAAGAAATTGGTTTCTAAAAAACTTGGACTTAGCAGAATAGGCCCTTTTGATCCAGTTAGACCACTAGATGAGGAAGATCCTTTAATTTCTAATTTTCCGTATCCTAAAGGACCACTTTCATGCTTAAGTGCTCTTAACGGAGGATTTGGTAATGCTGTTGCTGCTTTTGAAATGCCTACGGTTTTTCCACTTAAGCAAGATCAACTAACACAAACCCCAGGCCTTGGTGGAATTATACAAGTAACTATACCAGGATCTAAAATAAAATCGTTTCTAATAGAGGCTCTAATAAAAAGTCTAGATAATGGTTCATTGGAAGCAGCTATGCCTGAAATAAAAGATGTTGATTCACCTAAATTTTTAAATCTTAATCCTGAGGATATTCAAAAGATGTCTAAAAATTTAGTATTAGATCTAGTAAATCCAGAATCTCCTGAAGTTCCAGCATTCTTAAATATTTTAAACGTTCCAGTATTTCCCCCTGCTAGACCAACTGATATGATAGAGCAGGCTCTAATAGGGTTAGGTGCTCCTCCTCCTGCTAGAATAGTATATAGCTTATTCTGGGAATATTATAAAAGTTTACCTAAAACTCCACTGGGAGATAAATTAGTATTCCCTAAGGTTTCTGCTTCTGCAGAACTACTTTCAAAAATACCTTGGCCATTAGCTGTACTATTAGGAAGAAACTTATTAAACATTTTAAATCCTATAATAATGAGCGACGATCATCCTGCTTGGAGAAGAATGAGCTTAAGAAACACTTATTATGTTGTTTATATAGATGAATTCTTAAGAAGCGCAGCTGATGTTTCAGGATTGTTTAAATTTTTCTTAGGCTCTGCAGATCCTGTGTATCCTATCCCCGAATTGCCATCTGAATTAAAAAAAGCTTTTAATTTGAAAAAATATTAATTTCTTGGAAATTTTAATCCAATTTTATAGTATAAACCAATACAAACCCAAATAACATGAAAAATAAAAATTTTAGTTTTTTCGAATATGACACAGAAGAAAGGGAAAAACTAGCTTCACTTTACGGAAATACATTTCCTGACGACTCAGCGAAAATATCGGGTAAAGATTTGCAAAACAATTCAGTAGAAAAAATTACAGTAACATCTGTTGATCCTGATAAAGGAATAGCTTTAGGAGAGACCACTTTTGGTCAAACTATTGTAATAGACACGAAGAAGGAAGAAAAGAATATGAGAAAGCTTGGATATCCTTCGATAGAGATGAATCCAGGTCACGTATTAGATGTTGTGATAACTAAGGATTCTTCTGGATCTTTCAATGGATCTGTTTCTGCTGGATATGAAAAAGCACTTAAAAGAGAATTACATAGATCAATAAAAGAAGAGGACTGCGCTTTCAAGGTTAAAGTTAAGAATGTTTGTAACGGAGGATTCATGGTTGATCTATCTGGAATTGAATGTTTCCTTCCTGGAAGTCTAGCTGCAGCAAACAGAATTATGAATTTTGCAGATTATGTAGGTAAAGAACTAAACGTGATGGTTGAAGTCTACGATCAGAAAAGAGATATTTTTGTTGTATCATTTAAGAAATATTTAAGAAAAATTATAGATCGTGCAGTTCAAGATCTTTCTTTCTCTAATAAATATCAAGGTAATGTTACAGGACTATCAGGTAATGGAGTATTTGTAGAATGGGATGATATCTATACAGGAATCATACCTATGGACGATACAAACAGAGGAAATCTAGAAAAATATAAAGCTGGTGATAGCATCGAATTTTATGTAATGGATATTAAAAATCCACAAAGAATAAATTTATCAGTTACCCAACCAAACGAGAAGATGAAAAATATCCAAGAAATGAAGGATACTTCTTCTGAAGTTTTGGGGGAAAATACCGATTTGAAAATATATAAAGGAGAGGTTACTAAAATTAAAACTTTCGGTATTTTCATAAAGATGGAAAATGGTCTAACTGGTCTTATCGAAAAAGAAAAATTAGTAAACTCTATTAAAGAATACGAGGTTGGAGAATCGGTTGATTTTTCGATCTTAAGCGTGGATAGTTCCACACTTAAAATACAATTAATAGAGAAATAAAAATTGGCTAATCTACTTACTAATGATTTTTTCTACTCAGTTAAGCTTGGTTTCGAATTTGAGTTTTATAGTAACTTAAATAGGAATGAAATATGCGAGGGCCTAGGAAAGGTATTAGGAAAGAAAATACTTCTTTTTAATAAGTATCATTCTAATTTTAAACCAAACAAGGATATTTTTAAATTAGAGCCGGATTATTCAGGAGGATCCAAGATGGTAGAATTCATCACGGGTCCTCTTCCTTATTTCGAGGCTATAGTTATTTTAATAAAAACCTTAAAATGGATAGATGAGAATGGGTATACGGATAAGAAGTGTGCTTTTCAGTTTGGTGTTAGCATAGATACATCAATATATCCAGAAGTTCCTAAAATGACGGAACTAAATATTCTTAAATTTATTCTTGGATTTGATGAGAATGTTATCTATAAAAGATTTCCTGATAGAATGGGATCTTTATATGCTAAATCTATAAAAAGAATTATTCCATCAAATAAGTTCGTAGATCCTAGCAATATTGGATTTATTGATAAAAATCTATTTGAAGTTCCTCTTGAAAAAAATATGGGGATAAATTTCTTAAAACTTCCCGAAGGATATTTCGAGGTTAGATATCTTGGTGGGAAAGATTACCAGAAAAGATATTCTGCTATTAAGGAAATAATAGACTATATAATTACCTATACTGTTGGAGTACTACAATTCAATACAGGATTTACTGATAACGATCTTAAGACTCTTAAAATGTTCCTTAATGAGATATACAAAAACTCATCTACATTTATAGATCCGGACGCTTTTCAGAAGAATTATCCACACATGAATATAATGGTGGATTTAAGGTCTGATCCACAAATACTTAGATCTTTTTTCCTAAATATAAGGGAAGTACTTTACGATTTAATAGTTGAGAATAGCATAAAAGAAGGAGTAATTAATTATGATAGCTCCTTAGGTAAATTCCAGCTAAAAGACGTAAAAACAACTAGAGCCTATCTTTTAAAGGATTATGACATATTAGAAGGGGAAATAGCTGGTAATGTATTTAATTGTAGATTGTTTAATTGTAAAATAAACGATTCAACCCTAGAAGATTGTGATTTAATAACAAATAATGAAATAAGTAGATCTAAGATTATGACTTCGGATCTTTATTTTACTAACACTGTCCATGATAGCTATATAGATAATAAAGACAAGGAAATTAATTGTGAGGTTTTCGGCGGAATAATTAGATCGGGATTTATAGGTAAGCTTGCTACTATATCTCCTGAGACAGAAATAGTTAAAGATGGAGACGACGATAAAAAATTAAAAGGAAGTTCTAAGAAAAGACCTTTCCCTAATAGAAACGAAGGGGATTCGCCTTCTACTCCAGCTAGATTTTCTGATAATAATTCTAAACCTTCAGGAATACCTGGGGTAAACTTTAAATCAAATAATTAATAGATATGACCGAAGCAGACTTAATCCAAGAAATAAAGGATGACATATCTCATTCTTGTGCTTTGCCTTATAATCTAAACGAGCAGGAAATTAAGAGGATAATAAAAAGAGCTAGAGCTTATTTTTATGATAATTATCAATATGCTGTAGAGGATAGGATATTTGTATTAGGAAGAGAATTATTCTCAACGCCATCATTTAGAGCTACTAGACAAATACAGCTTCCTCAATGTGTTAGATCTATTTACGAGGTTAGAGAAGTAAACGGAGCTGGATTGATAGGAACCCCTGATAAAGATTTTGGTGATTCTAAACTACTAGGGTCGGAACTTATGTTATCTCCTTTTGCAGGGGATAATTTAGTGTATAGAACTGTTTTATATTCTTTCTTCGATTTAGCAAAGGCATATTTATTAGAAACTTATGCTTTTAACTATAACAAAAACACAAAAAAACTAACTATAAACGGTAGAGATCCTAATAGAACATATCAAACAGATGGTGGTAGCTCAAGTTCATTATACAGCGGAACTGATGTGGGGATAAGGGCTTATATAGATATACCAGAAGAAAGCTTATATGATGATGAATTATTTGTAAGGTTCTGCTTAGCTGAAGCTAAAATAAATATAGGTAGATTGTTAGGTACTTTTGAATATAATCTTCCTGGTGGTGTTAGAGTTAACTATAATAATATTCAAACTATAGGATCAACTGAAAAAACTGAAATAATTCAGATGATAAAAGACGAGAACACTCCTTCATACTTCTTACAGTGGAATTAAAAAAAATAATATTCTGTAGAATATATTTTCCATTTTCGGTCTATAATATTAAATAATAAAATCCGGTAAAATAAGTGGGTATTTTTTTATTGGAATATATAGATCAACATGGCAAGATTAAGTGAAATTTATCCGAGGGGACCTCAAGATCCTAATTATAAGGAAGGGTTTCTTCACACTAATGATGATGTGGAAATCTTGATAGGGATGATTAAAAATTGTATGCTCTCGAGGCCAGGTGAGGTTTTAGGAGATCCTTATTTTGGTATAGATCTAGAGGGATTAATATTTGATCTCGAGGTTGACGAATCAACGCTATCAAGAGCAATAGATATTCACTTAGCCACATATGTTCCTATGGCCTTTAGTATTTTCGACGTGAAATACACAATAGGATTTTTAAGAGGAGAAACAAGAGATGCCTGTGTAATAGATTTTGCAATAAAGGGTAATCCTATATTAGGAATTAAAATATTATAAATATGGATTTATTATCGAAAAGTAACGCTAAAATATCCGACCTTCTAACCCAAACTTTTGAGTTAATACAGGCAAGATATGGGATGTCTAACCAATTATTTACTGTAGCTTCTGTATGGGGTCAGATAATATTTGTACTTGACAATCTTTCACAATTTGTTTTATTTTTTATTGAAGATTCCATAACGGAATTAAATATTAATACCGCAACTAGAGAATCATCCGTATACGGTCTTGCTACTCTTGCTGGCCATAATCCAACAAGAAGTATATCAGCAAAAGGAGAGGTACTTATAAAATGGAATGGTAGGGGCGCAGAAAATATAGGAGGTGGCGCGGTTTTAATTCCAAAAAACTCTGAAATAAAATGTGTCAACAATGGAAAAACATATCTATTGAAATTTCCACAAGAATATACTAGATTAAATTTAGATGGGTCTTCCAATTTACTTTGTTCTATAATAGAAGGAACAATAAGTACTAATCAATATACTGGATCTGGAGATATTTTACAGAGCTTTAATATATCTTCCAGAGGTACTTCTGGAATAGAAAACTTCGAGGTTGACGTAAAAATAAACGGAGTGGAGTGGAAAAGATACGAATCTTTATACGACATACCTAGAAATGGTAGAGGCTATATAGTCAGAAGCTCTATAATATCTGGTATAGACATTTTCTTTGGTAATACAAATTTTGGTCTTCCTCCAGCACCTGGCTCTATTATACAAGTAAATTATTTAGAATCTGCTGGATCTAGTGGAAATATTATAGTAGAGGATTCTTCACAGATAATATTTAATTTCGATTCGGAGGGTACAGATCTTTTTGGTAATGGTGTAACTCTTTCTGAAGTTTTAAGCGTTAGCTGTACAGTTATTCCACAATTAGGAGCTAATCAAGAATCTATAGATTTAACTAGATTAATAGCACCTAAAACTTCAAGAAGTTTTGTCTTGGCCAATCCGACTAATTACATAACTTATTTTGAAAAATTTGGTCAGTTTTCTATAATAGAAGCATTTACAACTTTTGATGATCAATACATAGATGACGACAATATAATATACCTTATCTTAGTTCCTGATATACAGATAACACTAAAAAGTAATGAAACATATTTTGATATACCAGTATCAAGATTTAAATTAACTAATGCACAAAGAAATAGTATTTACGCTTTGTTAGACGAAAGTGGACAGAAAATAGTTACAACTGAGGTTAAAATACTAGATCCTGTAATAAAAAAATATGTAATAAACATAGCTATTACTATATTTGAAGGTAATGATCCCGATACCATAAAATCGCAGATAGTAAACACTATGAGTGACTATTTCTTAAATATAAGAAGAAGGGATAAGATACCTAGATCAGATTTAATTGCAGCTGTTGAGGCTATACAGGGTGTAGATTCAGTTTCTTTATATTTTGTAGGGGAAGAAAACGAAGCAGCTAAAGCACAAAGTCCAAATTCACCAGAGATAGGATTTGATGAATTTGGTGATATAGTTATAGGAAAAGATGAGATAGTTATAATATCGGGGGGATGGGAAGATAGGAATGGAATATATTATGATCTAGGAGCTGGTATGACAACTCTTTCTTCTATAAACATAGATATTAGATCTATAGTAGCTAATACTTATAATTCCAAAGTAAATAGCATATTAAAAAGTTCTTTAAATACAGGAAATTAAAATGGATAAAAAAAGCTGGTACGAATTTATAAATACCCAAAACGACGATAGATCTAATTTGGGATTTGATTATGAAGGTAAAATATTCGAAAAAACACTTTCTAATCCTGTATTAGACGGAGATTCTAATAGGATGGATATTTTAGCTAGTATGGAAAAAGTTGTTTATAACTGGTTCGAAGCAGCTAAGTATATAAAGAACTATTTTAATTATACCGTCCCAAAAGATAATAAATACGTAAGATAAGATGAATTTTCAAAATCTTTTATTTTTTGATAAAAAAGGTGATCAATATAATTTTGTATGGAATGGTAATTATTGGGAGGGTGCAATACTTTTCCCTATTGTTTCTGAGAAGCTTTTTGAGGTCCAACATATATTTATAATAGAAAAATTTCTAAACCCTCTATCTGAAATAAAATATGGTTTTCCACATTCATATGGTGTTAGTCCAGGTCCTTCCGTATGGAGAACAAGATGGGAATCAGATTATGATGGAAGTACTAATGTTTCTTCTATCATATACACATATGAATTGGGAGTGGATGGAAATCTTGATGCTCCTGTATTAGTTAAAGCGAATAACGTAGAATTTTACCCAGAGATAGTTCCTGGTGACGTTGTAGCATCTCCTAGCGGATTGGTTGTTAGTAGTGATATCAGTCCATCTTCTATGCAGATAAACATAGCTTTAAATTCTGATAGCGAAGGAATATATGATAGGAGATTAATAATAGAGGATTATACAGATCCTAATAATCCAGTAACTATATTAAAAGTAGAACTACATGGTGAGGTTGAAGGGGAAGATAGCAGATTGTCTGTTACTCTCTCCAATTTCGGAAGATCTTTTAATCCAGATGATGCTTTAATAGTAAGAGAAAGTGATATAAAAGAAGAGTTTCCTGACTACGAAATAATAAACAAAAAAAGAAAGGAGCTTTTATTAGCAGGAGAGAGTATTTTCCCTTATTTAGGATCATATAAATCTCTTTTTAATGCTATAAAATTCTTTGGTTATTATGATCTAAGAGTTAAAGAATATTGGCTTAATATAAAAACTGACGAAGCAGATACCCTTACCCCACTACAACAAAACCAAAAAATATTAAATCAATTAAGCCAGCCTAATATAGAGGGACTTAATAAATTGGAACTAATAAGTAGTTTAATAAAGGATGAGAACCAGGGAAAGTTTAAGCAGGTAGAAATATACGGTAAGAAAAAAGACGGTACGTTTGGTTTAAAAAAACAATTCGAAAGTCTTTTCCCGTCCAAGTCTTATAAGAAAACTGCTTTATTTGGATTATTCTATGATATAAATAGAGTAGTAGAAGATCAGGAGGAGGATCAGTACGGATATCCAATAGTTGAAGATGCTTTTGCTTTTAGTCCAGAAGAGGTACTAATAAAACTTTTTGGATTAAAGCAAAGACTTAAAAGAGACTACCTTCCCTTAAATGCTAGGATAATAGATATTACAGGAGAGGGTGTATATTTTAATTTATATAAAACAAGAGGATGGACTGATGTTGTAGATATCACTGAAATAAAAGGGGGTATAAAAGTAGGTTTTAATGTTTATCCCGAAAGAGGATACGTAGAAGATCTTAGACCTTTCTATACAAAACCAAATCAGAGCGGTCTTTTATATCCAAATATAAATGGAGTAGAAGATGGAATAAGCTATTACGGAAACACAGTAGATCCTTATTCATATTTTCAAGAATATCCTATCTCCACTATACCATCATTAGAAAATGCAGTAAATCTTTTCTATCAGGACATTACAAATGGAGAAATGCCTAAATTTTTAGGTGACGGAGATTATGATCCTCCTGGATATAAACTTTTCTCTGATGGTAGTGATTATGTTTTTCCCGCTGGATGTCCAGTTATTATAAAAAATGATACCTTTAATCTATCTTGGGAAGAATTGAGTGGAAGCTGGAACTCTTTAGATCCAACAATAACTAGAACCGACTTACAAATAGCTAGCTATTCAAGCACGACTTCTCCTAATCCCGGAGGTAGCTTACAAACAGTTTATAGCACTTCATTATTTACTTTGCCAACCACATTCCCTGTGGGGATTAATATTAATATAGGCACAGGAAATAATTGGTTCGACACAACTTTTCCAGATGTTATTTTTGTAAGGGTTGAGTCAGTAGATTCGCCAGGAAATTTAGTTCTTGGATATTGTAGTGCTGGAGACTATAATACATTAACAGGAAACCTCTATATACAGATGATTTATACTAGAGGAGCTGGAGAATATTCAAATTGGAAAGTGAGTCCTACTAATTTAGGGTTCAGTTCATACGTATTTGATTATTATGAGAACTTTATACAGAGTAATGGATTCTATTCATGGAATAGATTACCTTATTTAGATTTTTATGAGATAGAATGGACTATTTATAAAGACGATGACGATAAGCCTTACTACTATCAAACAAGAGGAGGATTACCAGAATTGGAAACTATAGTTCATTTCTTACCTTACTCTGGTGAATATAATATAAAATGTAGGGTTTGGGATACATTGAATTCTATATCATTAGGTATAAAAAGGGGCGTAGTAAAAGTAGATAAGAGAGGAATAGAATTAAATACATTAACTAGATTCAGGGAATCTGAAAGTTATGATTGGGATAATATGCCTTTGAAATGGGAAAGCTATCCTTCACAATGGATATTCCCAGTAGAAAACACAAATAAAATACTAAGCATATCTGATTTTATACAGAATTACCCAGAGTATTCTAATAATTTTAATGAGGGACAGCAATGTGAGGTATTAACCAAATTACCAGAGGTAAAATCTACCGTTACGTTTGATGTCGGAGTTCAACAAATTGACATAGCAACAATAGTTAGTAACTATATTGGAGGAGGATATGATTTAGCTGAAGTTACAACATTAACTCCCCATGGATACTCGTCGGGGAATACTGTTTGGATATATGATTCTTTAGGATCTTCATTAGGTCAATATCCTATTACAGTAACAGGAACTAACACATTCCAAATACCGGAGATTATTATAACAGCAATAACTGGAGGATATGTTTATGGAACAGGTAATATTAAATTTTATGCTGATGCTGTTTTAATAGCAGACTGTAATTTCCAAGGAGATTTAAACTCAACTACTAGCTTAGCATATAGTATAATTAATTCGTCTCCTCTAGATCCTAAGTATAAGGTTATAAATTTAGTGGATTCTGTTACTACTAATTATAAAACTTTTACAGTTCAAGCACCTAATAATTCTGGAAGTCTTTGGAACGGTAAACAATTTATAGTTCAGACAACTGGATCTCTTTTAATAACTACTCCAATTAACACCTTCTCTGGCGGATTAAATGAAAGGGAGGAGTATGTTTATTATGACTTCAATTTATTACCTAAGAAGGAAATGAGATATTGGGGAACTAAAAGCTTATCGTGGGAAACTTTTGAAGATTTTTCTTTCGAAAAAGCTTATGCCCATACTTGGGATATGTACGATTATCATAATGATTGGCTAGGAGGGTTTAATCTATATTCATTACAATATGGAGATAGGGTTAAGGTTACTGAAGATTCTAATGGATTAGTATTTGGTGAGACTGATTCTCCCGGAAATAATTATTTAGATCTTAAGGAAGCTGCGGATCAGTTAAACAATTCTATAGACGAAAATATAAAAAGGTTTGATTATGTTGTAAGAGGATTTTCAGAGCTTCCTAATAATTTTTATCCTAACGCTAATCCCATATCTCCAGATCTTAGTACAAATCCAGGACCTAAAAATATACAATCTAAATTTTATAAAGTTCCTACTTATTCGCCTGTACTATTCGAACCTACAGGAATAGCTTGGGATGCTGATGGTGATATATGGGTAACCGGTGAGGATGTCATAAAATTCGATGGTGTTAATTACACAAATTATGATTCAAGTAACAGTGTAATGCCTGGAGTATCTCTTCTTACTAATTGTATAAAAATAGATAGAAATGATATAAAATGGATAGGATTAGAAAACAATCTTGTACCTCTAGTTAAAATAAACGAGAAAGATCCATCAGATAGTTTTGCATATTCTGTTAATGATTTTGTAGATAATGGAGGAAATCCAATATCTCCTATAACACCTTCTAGTATAAATTGTATAGAAATAAATCCGCAGAGAGGGGACATATTTGCAGGATTTACTTGCAACTCTTCACCTTCTTATGACGGATTACTTTTCTATGATTCTAGTGCAAAATCTTGGAATCTTTATACAACTTCTAATTCTGATATACCTTCCGATAATATAAGAGATCTTAAATTACAATATTACTCGATAAACAAGTGGTACTTATGGATAGCAACAGATAACGGAATTTCTAGATTTGATGGGGTTAATTTTAAAAACTATAATATAGGTAACTCAGGTATTCCTTCAAATAATGTTTATTCTATTGAATTAGATAAGCTAAATCATAAATGGATAGGAACTTCCGATGGTTTAGTTTATTGGGATGATATAAGATGGGCGGTTTGGAACAATGCTACTAATCCTGAACTAAATTTAGGATCTGTAAAAAGCATAATAGAAACAGGAAACAGTAATATATGGTTTACTATAGATTCTAGTTCTTCCCCTTCTAATACAGAGCTTTATTATTTCGATGGATACTATTTTACTAAAGTTTTATATAGAAATGATGGAACTACTCTTATAAATCCTGTTGATTGTAATTTTGGTAAGATATCATTATCCGCACCATGGAAAACTATTAAAAATGGGGAAACAACTTTCCCTAAGAATCTTTTAATTCTAACAAAGGATGGAGAGATAGGTAAAATAGATTATATAATACCTCATATACAGGCGACATCTAAGGATCCTGGTACTAATGGATGGGATTTTATTTATCATGATACTTCTAGTCCTCTTCCGTCAGTAGAATATATTTTTGATTCTGGTATAGGCACATCACAATTAGGTTTTAACTTTATAGTTGGCCCTTATTATGATAATATAACTTTAAATTCAGATTACACCAGACCTATCATGCCTAATGTTGATAGATATTCTTGGTATAAGCCTATTTGGCAGCGCTACAGCATCGATCGATTGAAAGACCAATTTCCATCTTTGAATATAGACGATGTCTTCTTATACGCTCCCTTAAGAGATATTTTAAACGGCAAAGCCAATAAAGAACCTTACTGGAAAAACTCCCAAATAGAGAGAATAGCTAAGAAAAAATCTAGGGATCTTTTTGATAATTTCGAATGGGTTATAACACTAGGTAATAGCAATCCTGACCAGGGTGTCAAGGTTACAGTAGACAACGAGGGTGACATAATAGCTATTGGAGACTTTACTGGTACTATATTTATGGGTGAGGTTAATAATATAGGTACTCAGGATCTATATCTAACATCATTAGACCAAGGAGTTTATATAGCTAAATATAATAAAGGCGGAGTTATACAATGGGCTAGATCTATAGCATCAACATCACCTCAAGGCCCTATTTATGCTAGATCTGTTATAACAGATACGAATGGAAACATATATGTAGTTAGCGATAATAATCTTACTGGATTTATACAAATAGATAAGTTTAATTTTGATGGTGTTTTATTAAATTCTTTGAATATACCTATTACACCAGATCAATACATAGGCGATATTAAAGTAGATAAGTATGAAAATATTTATATATGTGGAGGATTCCAAGGAAATCTAATCCTTGGCTCGTCATCTTTAATATCAACCGGACAAGATTCTGGATTCTTAGCTAAATTAGATCCTTCTATGACTTTTGTTTGGGCTAAGCAATTTACGAATACCACGTATTCTAAAGCATATGAGATAGGAATACTAAAAGAAGAATACCTTTATTTAACTGGGGTATTTGATTCTCAGATAGATTTAGGACCTATACAATTAACCGGTGTGGGTAATCCTGATATGTTTATAGCTAAATTCTATACAGGAGACGGGGAATGCTTATGGGCTAATAGTATTGGATACGATTCTTCCACATCTTTTGGCTCTTCATCAATATGTTTAGATCCTAATGGACACGTATTAATTAGTGGTTCATATGAAGGAACTATAAAAATAGAGGACCAGACATTATCTTCATTCCCTGGAACAACTGATATATTTGTAATAAAACTGTTGTCCACTGGAAAATTGATTTGGATGAAAATGTGCGGAGGATTGGGGGGTGATACTGCTCACGATATAGAAAGTGATTCTGAGGAAAATGTTTATATAACAGGATCATACACTTCACCAGCGTATTTTTCTCCGGAGGAAATAGAATCAAGAGGGGGAACAGACATATATTTAACTAAATTCAATAAGGATGGATTATTAGTAGATATAGTAACAGCTGGAGGTATTAACAATGATTCAGGAGCTGATCTAGTTTTGGATAAAGAAGAAAATATTTATATAACTGGTTATTTTGAAGGGGAATCTGAATTTTCACCTTATGTTATTTTATCCCCACCTGGAGGAAATCTAGATGCTTTCTTAGGAAAAATACCAAAGGAAAGATTCAAAGGTGGTAATAAGATAGGATCAGTACAATCTTGGCTTGGGTCTCACGCATGGTCTTGGAAGGAGGAAAAATTCTATAGAGATGAATTTGAAATACCTTTAGCAACCACTATATTTATAAATCCGATAGATTCTTTAATCCCTGGAAAGAAAGACCACATATGGACTTTAAGCGATACAGAAACTGGTGAAGTTATAGTTAAAATAAGAAAGTCCCCATATTTTATATGGACATTCTTAAATCCTGGATTCTATTCTATCGCTTGTGAACTTCAGGATGCAAATGGTAACATTTACGAAACATCACATTCTGGTAAAATAAGAGTTATAGATCATAAGGAAGCTTTTGCTGGAGATCTTAAACCAGAGGTTGTTAATCCTAATGATTACTTACTAAGAACAATATATTACGATAGAAAAGAATTAGGGTTTCCACCTCTATCTAGGTTCGATATAGATTAATTCCTATTCATCTTCTATGTTGTATACTCCTTGTACACATCTAATATTTCAGGAACTATAGGGTGTCTGTGATTTTTCTTAAGAGTAATAACTTTAACCCCCGGAACTCTTGCAGAAAGAGTATTCATAAAATCTAGTCCGGATTCCTTTTTGTTCTTTAGATCTATCTGTGAAGTATCACCACATATTATTATTTTAGAACCTATACCAAGTCTTCCTAGTACCATTTCCATCTGACTCATAGTTACGTTTTGTGCCTCGTCAACAATTACACAAGAATTAACTAATGTTCTACCTCTCATGAAAGGAAATGGAAGTATTTCTATTATTCCTTCACTTAGTAATTTTTCAATCTTGGTTTTTTCGTAGACCATTTCTAGATTTGCATAAATAGGAGCTAACCACGGATCCATCTTTTCTTTAAGATCCCCTGGAAGGAATCCTATATCCTCTTTTGCTACTGTCGGTCTAGTAATAACTAGCTTTTCAATCTCCCTATTAAATAGCATATCTAAAGCTATTTGTACCGCTAGCAAGGTTTTACCTGATCCTGCTGCACCCTTAAGAACATTTACCGGATTTTCTAAAATAATAGCTTTAGCATCCTTTTGCTCCTCATTTAAATTGATTTTAAATTTGATGGGATTTTTGGGTTTTCTTTTTTGAGTCCAATTGCTTCCTGTAACCATAAGATTTTTTTTTATTTTGAGAAACATATTCGATGTTTCTCGGTTTAATAATTAACCCTGTCTTTTCTTAAAGTATTAAATACAGGATATATATCAAAAAAAGGAAAATCAAATGGCAATTACAATTACAGAAATTCTCGGAACCGATTCTATATCCGGGTCTAGGTTAACTATCAATGCTAACTTTTTATTGCTTGAGAATGCTTATAACGATTTAGAAAATTCTTTTAATATAAACGTATTAACTGGATCGTTAGACGTATCTTCTGCATCTAGTGGGCAAATTAAAGCCAAATCGTTAATGGCTAATAGCTTGGTGATGCCAGCATCTGGATCACCGCTTATACAAATATACGGAACAGGAGCAAGTGGAGGATCTATTATATCTTCCAATACTATAGCAGGAGCTACAGGTATTTTTTCTAATGTTTTACAATCCAATACATTTGGTGCTTCTGGATCAGCAACTTTCGGAGCAACTGCAACATTCCAAAGTGTTCTTAATGTAGAGGGAAGAGTTAGTATAGGGGCTTCTGGTAATTTTGTTAATACAAATAGAAAAGCAACAGTTGGTTCGACAACAGCATTTCCTTCTGCTCCTGGAGCAGGTGTTACTGGAACATATTCCACACCTTATCAATTAACTTTAACCGAAAATGTTATCTATATACAATCAGACTATGTTTCAAGTGCGCCGGCTGATGCTGGATTTGCCAGTGGATTTTTCTTTTATGCAACAACAGGTTCTGGAGCAACTGCTTCTGATATCCCTGCTGGCTATACAGTAACGCTAATAGATACTGCCACAACTCCTGGAATAATTTCTACTGGAGTAACTGGACCTTCGCCTTACTATTATACAGGATTTTCAACAGGAGACGGATCTTATTCAGATCCTAATATACAAACACCAGGGGATCAATATAAGTCTTCTGTTACTCTTATGTGGGAACCTAGAATAGATCAAGGACAGCCAACTCAAAAAGGTTCTTGGGTCGTTGTAAACTGTACACAAGGATTCACATACTAATTAAGTATTAAATAAATGGCAAAGACACCCTATATAAGACCCATATCAGTTCAAGGAGGTACTTTTTATACCTTTTCTTCTGCTGCAGAAGATTTAACTTTAACTTTTAATAACTCTCTTAAGAAGTTTACGTTCTCTAAATATGCACTTTTAAAACTTCCTGAGTTTGGTAGTCCAATTTACGGAGAAAATGCTTTAAGATTTAATGCTATAGATAGTACATTTTTAGACGCAGCAGAAGGAGATTTTATACTTACTAACCCAAATAATTTAAGTCCATCTCCTGAGATATCTTTTCAAAATTATTGTTTGAATCTAGAAGCTACCGTTATATCTGATCCAAATTATAATCCAGAACTTAAAAGAAATGTTTCCGAAAGAATATTTTGGAAATGGATAAAAGAGTTAAGTGGTGTAAGATATAGAGCTGCTAATACTAATGAAGTAGTTGCTTCTTTAAACCAATCAACAACAACAACTAAAGACGGTTACCCATACTCAGATAAAAGATGGGTTGAGGAGGATACTCTTCTCACTGGTAACGGAAGTCCAAATCCAAGATACGAAAGAGTAGTACAATATATTGGCGATATAGATGTCGTAAACTCTGTTCAAAATTCAGAGAACGCATATTCTGAAGTTTATATACATGTACCAACTGGAGATGGAGGAACTCCTTATGTCTTGTTTAAGACAGTAGCAGATGAGAATTATTATCCAGACAGAACATGGACTCATTTACCTCCAGATCCAACAGATACTGAATATTTACAAGGAAGAGATTCAGCTTCTGGTCTATATGGCCCTAATGGTTTACCTAAACTTGCTATATTTGACCAGGATTCATTAGGAGATCCTGGAGTTAGTGGAACTTCAGCTACTGGATCTTTTTCTAATAATTGGTATTCCCCTAGAGACGAGGCCAATTCATATTTTACTGACCCAACTTTTTTTGATTCTACTAATTATACATTAGAAAAATATTTAGCTGCTTCTGGACCTACTGGATATACTGTTACTTATAAAAGAAGTAATCTTGATGGGGTACAAATAGATTTTGATCCATCTTCTTATAAGGCAATACAGAATTATGTTGGTATTTCTACAATAGAGGAATGGAACGGAACCCCCACTACAACTTCTTTTGATTTTAATGCAGTTTTGGTTTATTATGATGTTTATGATCCTAATAATCCAACAGATTCTGAAACGAATCTTTATGGTATACTTTTCTTAAATGATCCTGAGCCTGTATCTACCAATGCAGCTAAATTACCTTCGTTTAAGAAATTTAAACCAGACCCAATTACTAAATTAAATGGTAATTCTTACGGATTTAAAATAAATCTTAAGTTTGATACTGATGTAGAGAGTACAGGAGTAGAGCAAGCGATAAACGATTATTCTTCGTTTTCACTTTCTATCTTCATGGACGCAGCTACAGTTCTACAAGATGCAGCCAAAAATCTAAATGATAGAACATTACAGATTGCTGCAATGCAGGAGGAAATTGCAGGACTTAAAGATTTAATAATTAATACTGACGATAGCACTGAGATAAAAAATAGATTAGACGTAATAGAATCTTCATTACAAGCAAATCAAGCTCTTTTTGATAATACTCAAGACATATTAAATCTAATAGAACAGAATACTGATACAATAAATAATATATTACAAAATCAAACTTCTGTTAATCTATCTTATAATCTAGATCTTTTAAAAGATGGTAGCGGTACATCTGTTGATAGGAGCGTACCTAATATATTAAAGGTAAATGTAACTCAGCAGGATTATAATATAGGAACAAGTTCATTATTTACTATAAATCCTGTTGCAGGTAATACAGTTCCTTTATCAATCTATACTAATTATTTAAAACATAAAAATAATGGAGTATCTATAACTGCTAATAATGATATAGTTATAAGAATAGATGACACTATAAATAAATGGGAGAAAGGTCAGGTATTAAGATTTATTATAGGAGACGATATAGATCTTGGTAATTATTCTTTAGTTATTCTTACCGATGCTCTAGGTGAATATCCTAAATCTAACCCTTCTGGAGTTCCTTACTCTTCCGTTGTAGCTGGATTCCTAAATATACAATTCTCTAGTTCTAATTATAAACCTATATTTGATATAGTTTGTATAGATGCTAAAAATTTAATATTTGAAATAGATCAAATAAGATAAAAAAATGTCGAATACGAAAAACTCATTTTCATCCTTAATAGCACAATTTCTTAGACTTCAAAAGAACTCTCTAGAGATTATTAATAAACTTAATGACTTAACAACATCCCCTAAGGATACTGTAGAGATAGAATTTTTAAAAGATGATAACACATCCGAAAATATACAGGTTCCTTCTTTCGGATTTTTAAAGTCTGAGATAAACAGATTAGATCAAAACATTAAATCTTTATCTGGTCTTGAGGATAATAGAGCAAACGTAAGAAATGCGGATGGAACTGTTGCTAAAATATATCAGGCTAAAGTTCTAAAGGATCCTTCTTCCCCGTCTAGCTTACAAGTACCTTCAACTTTTCAGGCAAGGAATAACTGGTTTTTTGAATCGTTTCTTAACCCTCTTCTTTATGTTGAGATAGACGTAGAGAATCAAATACCTGAAAATTCGGAAAATGTTTACGTAAAAAGAATAATCGCAAACACACAATCTGATGTACAAAAACAGTACTTTGATAATAATCTAAAGGGAAGAAACGATATAACTGATGCTGATCTTATAGGAGCTTTAGAAAGCCAAGGAATACAATATTTTATAGACGAGCAAATAAATAACCTTGAATTAAGGACTATAAGATATACTGGATCTTTTGGAGTTCTTAGAATATTCGACGAAGAGGTACAAAATACTGAGAGTGGTACAACAACTACTGTAACAGTAAGAAAGTATAAGTTGAACACAATAAGATACAACGATACCTTAGCAGATACAGAAAATTCAAGAACATTATCAAAAGGAGATTTATTAATAACTGCTGGAGGTACTAAGTATGAGGTATCTGCAATAGATGTTACAAATCAAACTGTTGTATTAAAAAGAATATTTGGATTTGAACCTGTACAAATAGGAGATTCATCATTGACAATATATTCTAATGTATTATCTAACAGACAAGTAGAAGTAAATGTTGGATTTGATGAAAGACAGGGAATTTTTATTAAATCTATAGATGGAGACTTTAATGTTGCTTCTAGTAAATATAGTCCAGGTATATGCTTTTGGTCTAATGAATTACAAATTACAACTAGTGATGGTGTAAAAAATTTAGAATCCTTTTACAATTCTCAAGTATCCGACTTTGGAAAAATATTTATTGCTTCAGCTAAGGAGAATACTATTCCTTCTATTTATGGTCAAACACCTTCTGCTCCAGTAGTTTCCCCTGGTAATTTTAAAGTTGTTAAAATAAATGCTCAGGTAACAGATTCTAAAGAAAGCACATCTTTTAAAGACAAGATTAAAATAAAAACTTCTCTTAAGAATGAGATAGATTCTATAGATAGAGCAATAGATCAGACTAGAAAACAACTATCAGAGTTAACAACTACATCTGTAAAGAAAACGCCTAATGCTGAGTTTAAAAAATTAAACGACAAAATAGCTTCTTTAACTAAAGATAAAGGTACAAAAACTGGATTATTATCAACAACAATAACAGAAATAAACAATCTTGTTATAACTATACCAGAATTAACAGAAGCACCTAAATATAGAGTAAGAGGATTTTGGCCAATACCCGAGCCAATAATAGATGCTAAAACTGGAGAGCAAAATATAATACAATTTAATGTTAGATACAGATATCTTTCATTAACTGGTAACCCGAATGGCGTAGACCAAATCGATTATATAGACAATAACGGTGTACAAAAAACTGGCCAATTTACAAACTGGGTTCAATTTAAAAGCGATGTAAGAAAGAAAGTATATGACACTGATACTGGAACCTACATTTGGCAAATAGAGGACGTTAGCGACGCTAATACGGTAAATATAAATCAATTAGACATAGCTATAACAAAAGGCGAGAAGGTAGAAATACAAGTACAGTCGATATCCGAAGCAGGATGGCCAACTAATCCTTTAACATCTGATTGGTCTACATCTGCTGTAGTTGAATTCCCACCAGATTTAGTTGTTCAGGTTGATAACACATCTTTTGCAGCACAGAACAATACTGATAAAGCAGTAGTTAAAGTTCAAGAGGATTTACAAGCAAAAGGATTAGATCAGCATTTATCTACACAATTTACATCTGGAGATAAATTCTTTGCACATAACTCATCAGTAATTGCATCAGGATTTTTCGATGCTACAGGTAAAGCTTTAGATCTTTTTCAAAAGATAACACAAATAGACAACGAACTTCAATCTCTTAGAGCACTTATTGCTAAAGCTAAAGGAACTCTTGGCGTTTATGTTAGAAGTGGAAACACATCAAATAAGATAAATCCTGGAAGTACAATAAATTTATTTGCAGGGTATTACGATCAACTTATAGATTTATCTAATCCTAGCAACAAAGGAAAAATATCTACCGTGGTATATTATTTAGAGCTTAGAAATGAAGCTGCTACTCCTCTCGAGTTATCCTCTTTAATTCCAGGAGGACAGGGAGTAAAAGCACCTAACTCTATAGTTGGACAATCAGATTACAATAATAATAGAAAGTATGGAGAAACACCGGTACAATTATCAGGTATAGTTAACGGTGATGTAAATGTATCCTCTCCAGGATCTTTCATACAAGCATCTGGATATCAGAGCGCTAATGCCTATTCTCAATTTGTTTATACGAGATATAAGAGTGTGGGTCTAGATGAGAATTTATATTTCGATCCACCTACTTCTTTATCATGGAACATCAGTAATGGTACCTCAGGATTACCTATAAATAATGATGGGATACTTATGCCATTTGATCCTACTACAACTCCTTTAGGCTCTGTTAATGCTAATATATGGAACGGAAATTATTCTACAGGAACTCCAACCGGTAATGGTAATCTTAATGAATTTTGTATTCATATAAGTCACCCTGATATAAACGATGGAGGAAGTAGTCCTTTTGCAACTTTAATAAGACCCCCAGTTCTTCCTGCAGGACCAATGGATTATCCATCTTTTAGACATGCTTTAGGATTTGAAACAGATACTAACATAACATCATCAATAACAAGTTCACAGACAGCATCATATCAGCAATTACAATATTATCCAGCAAATAGCTCTTCATCTTTTGGTACTGATGATGACGCATATCCGAACAAACTAGGATTTATAGATACTGATGAGTTTTTATGTGGTAAATTTTCTTGCGGATCTTATCTGTTCTTAGCACCGACTAATCACACAGCTATACAAATAGAAGGATCTACTCAATTAGCTAAAAAGACATTAGAATTTGGAGAGGAGAATGCAATAACAGTTCCTTTAGTTTTTCAAATGAGAGCTCAAGATAAGCTTGGATTTGTTGGAGGCTGGAGATCTGCAGGTAACTTGAAAAATATTACCTATACTAAAAAAATAGGTATAGATATACAGGTAAAAAATGAGGATCTTTTCTCTTTCGATGTTCTAGTAACAGGAAGTTACACTAAGACCTCTTTAATTTCACCTGCTTATTCTCAAAGTAAGAAAACTATTTAATAAGTGGCAAGAAAGATAATTAAACAGAACTCGTCTTTCGGGGTTCTTAGAGCAAATCCAAGAATATCCGGGAATGTTAAGTTAACAGTTGACTCTAAAAGTGATATATGGCTTAATTCTATAGATTCTAATGAAGAGATGGCTAATAGTTCATATAAAGCTTTTAGAATATCACCTGATACTACTTACGATAAGGATTTATATAGATTTTTTGACGATGGAAAAACCCCCCCGCAATTTGTTTTTGG
>Ga0315907_10001156_pt1 | contig 36277 bp, 34 predicted proteins | sample LakEriMetagenome_3_FD_203525 | JGI IMG/M metagenome (GOLD analysis project Ga0315907, IMG submission 203525) | Freshwater fungal communities from buoy surface, Lake Erie, Ohio, United States - Buoy 12 MA123 | ecosystem: Environmental > Aquatic > Freshwater > Lake > Lake biofilm | place: USA...
CGGGGCCGATCAACTTCTCCAGGTGCGGCTTGTCACCCAGCTGGGTCACGTGCGACACCACCTTGGCTCCAATGCGGTTCAAAAAACCAAAACCCTTGTTGCCAATGGCCACGGCTTCGGCTTTTTGGCCGGCAGCCTCCAGCTCTTTGAGCTTGAGTGTGAGAGCGCGCAACACATTGGTGTTCAAACCGCCGCACAAACCTTTGTCGGTGGTGACGACAATGAACCCTGCGGTTTTCACACCTTCATGTTTGACCATGAACGGGTGTTGGTACTCGGGCGTGGCCTGCGACAAATTGGCGGCCAAGTTGCGGATTTTTTCAGCGTATGGGCGAGCCGCACGCATCCGGTCCTGCGCCTTGCGCATTTTGGATGCGGCAACCATTTCCATGGCCTTGGTGATCTTTTTCGTGTTCTCGACACTTTTGATCTTGCCGCGTATTTCTTTTCCTGCTGCCATGAGGAAGCTCCTGTATGAAGTCCTTAAGCTTTAGGCGAACGACTTCTTGAACGCAGCGACGGCACCGGACAACTCAGCTTCCGAGTCTTTGTCCAGCACCTTGGTGTCTTCAATTTTCTTGAGCAAACCCGCGTGGCTTGACTTCAGGAACTGATGCAAACCGTGCTCAAAAGCCAGGACCTTCTTCACGTCCACGTCGTCCATGAAACCTTTGTTCACGGCGAAGAGGGTGGCCCCCATCAAGCTGATGGGCAGTGGAGAATACTGGGATTGTTTGAGCAACTCCGTCACGCGCGCACCACGGTCGAGCTGTTTGCGGGTTGTTTCGTCCAGGTCCGAAGCAAACTGCGCGAACGCAGCCAACTCACGGTACTGCGCCAGATCGGTACGGATACCGCCGGACAAGCCCTTGACCACCTTGGTCTGTGCGGCACCACCGACGCGAGACACCGAGATACCGGCGTTGATCGCGGGACGGATGCCGGCGTTGAACAAGGAGGTTTCCAGGAAGATCTGACCGTCAGTGATCGAGATCACGTTGGTGGGCACGAAGGCCGACACGTCACCAGCCTGGGTTTCGATGATGGGCAGTGCGGTCAGTGAACCGGTTTTGCCTTTTACGGCGCCTTTGGTGAAGGCTTCGACGTAGTCGGCATTCACACGAGCAGCACGCTCCAAGAGGCGGCTGTGCAGATAGAACACATCGCCAGGGTAGGCTTCGCGGCCTGGTGGGCGGCGCAGCAGCAGGGACACTTGACGGTAGGCCACGGCTTGTTTGGACAAGTCGTCGTACACGATCAGCGCGTCTTCACCGCGGTCGCGGAAGTACTCGCCCATGGTGCAGCCGGAGTAAGCCGAGACGAACTGCATGGCAGCCGATTCAGCAGCCGAAGCGGCCACGACGATGGTGTATTCCATGGCGCCGTTGGCTTCCAGGGCGCGCACCACGTTCTTGATCGACGACGCCTTCTGACCGATGGCGACGTAGATACAGGTCATGTTCTGACCTTTTTGGTTGATGATGGCGTCGATCGCGACGGCGGTTTTGCCGGTCTGGCGGTCACCAATGATCAGCTCGCGCTGGCCGCGGCCGATGGGCACCATGGAGTCAATCGACTTCAAGCCGGTTTGCATCGGCTGGTCCACCGATTTACGCGCAATCACGCCCGGTGCGATTTTTTCGATGGGCATGGACAACTTGGCGTTGACCGGGCCTTTGCCGTCAATGGGCTGCCCCAAGGCGTTGACCACACGGCCTTTGAGTTCGGGGCCCACGGGGACTTCCAAAATGCGGCCCGTGCACTTGACGGTGTCGCCCTCAGAGATGTGTTCGTACTCACCCAAAATCACGGCGCCCACAGAGTCGCGCTCCAGATTCAGCGCCAAACCGAACGTCGGTGTGCCGTCTGCCGTAGCAGGGAACTCCAACATTTCGCCTTGCATGGCATCCGACAGGCCGTGCACGCGCACGATGCCGTCGGTCACTGACACGACAGTGCCTTGGTTGCGAATGTCGGCTTGGACACCCAGGCCTTCAATGCGGCTCTTGATGAGCTCGGAAATTTCTGCTGGATTCAATTGCATTTCATCTCTCCGTTTTGGGGTGCCGTTGCCAGGCCTTCGGGCCCACGCGCTGGACAGGGTTTGACCGCACAGAAGAAGGCGTGAGCCCTCTTCAAGCCGTCAGCGCCACTTTCATTTGTTCAAGACGGGCTTTCACCGAGGTGTCGAGCACTTCGTCGCCGACCACCACTCGCACGCCGCCAATCAACTCGGGCGCCACCTTCACGGAAGCGTTGAGCTTGCGGCCGAAACGTTTCTCCAAGGTCAGTACCAACTCGGCCAGCTGCTCTTGTCCGATCGGGAAGGCGCTGTAGACCACCGCATCAGATGAACCGGCGTGCTGGTTCACCAAGCCCTGGAATTGAGCCGCTATTTCAGGCACCACGCTCAGGCGGCCGTTGTCGATGACGGTTTGCAAGAGGTTGACGATGGGCGCTGACAGCGGCAAACCGACTGCCGACTGAACAACCTCCAAAACCTGTTGTGCAGTGGTCTTGGGATTGTCAGCAAATTGACGCAGCCTTTCATCAGCAGTGACCACGCCAAGGGCACGAACTTGCTCACCGAGCGCGTTCAAGTCACCTTTGACGGCGACCTGGAACAGCGCTTCGGCATAGGGGCGGGCGAGGGTTGCGGTCTCAGCCATGGTGGACTCCGAAGGAGCGGACAAGGCCGCTCATAGCTCAGCTTTCAGCCGGGTCAAGAGCTCGGCGTGGACGCCAGCGTTGACTTCGCGCTTCAAGATTTGCTCCGCGCCCTTGACAGCCAGTGCAGCGACTTGATCGCGCAGGGCTTCACGGGCTTTGGTGGCTTCATTTTCAGCCTCGGCCTTGGCCGCGGCGATGATCTTGGAGCCTTCTTCGTGGGCGCGGCCCTTGGCTTCTTCAATCATGGCTTGGGCACGGCGCTCGGCATCAGCCAGCCGCTGCGCTGCATCATTGCCAGCAGAGGCCAACTGCTCCTTGACCTTTGCGTTGGCATTGGCCAACTCGGCTTTCGCTTTGTCGGCGGCAGACAGGCCTTCCCTGATCTTGGCGGCGCGCTCATCCAGCGCCTTGGTCAAAGGCGGCCAGATGTGACGCATGGTGAACCATACAAGGATCGCAAAGACGATCGCTTGCAGGAACAATGTGGCATTGATATTCACGGCACGATCCTTTCTGTCGTGAAAGGGACGGGCGAATCAGCGAATGACGAATGGGTTAGCGAATGCGAACAGCAGAGCGATCGCAACGCCAATCAGGAACGCAGCGTCAATCAGACCGGCCAAGATGAACATCTTGGTTTGCAATTCGTTCATCAGCTCAGGTTGACGAGCGGAAGACTCCAGGAACTTGCCACCCATCAATGCGATGCCGATGGATGCGCCAATTGCACCCAGACCAACGATCAAACCACAAGCCAAAGCGACGAGACCGAGGATGTTTTCCATGATTGCTCCAAAGTATGAAAAGAAAAGTGAAAGAAACTAACGAAAAAAACTCAGGCGATGAACCAATGCCCCAACTAACTCATTCAGGCATCAATGCGCGTCATGAGCCTGGCCCACATAAATGAGGGTCAGCATCATGAAGATAAATGCCTGCAATGTGATGACGAGGATGTGGAACAAGGTCCACACCGTGCCGGCAATCACATGCCCCACACCCAGCCAAAAACCACCGGCCAGAGGATTGAACTCCCATGCCCATACGCCGCCCATCAAAGCGATCAACATGAACACAAGTTCGCCCGCAAACATGTTGCCGAAAAGCCGCATGCCGTGAGACACAGTCTTGGCGACGAACTCAATCATTTGCATGAGAAAGTTCACCGGGTAGAGAAACCATTTGTCGCCAAAGGGGGCCGCGATCAGTTCATGAGACCAGCCGCCCAGGCCTTTGATCTTGACGTTGTAGACCAAGCAAACGAACAGCACACTGACAGACAAGCCCAGTGTGGTGGACAGATCAGCGGTAGGAACCACACGCATGTAGTCTTTGAATCCCAGGGCTGGTCCGGCGCTGTGCCAGATGTGGGGAATCAGGTCGACAGGCAGCATGTCCATGAAGTTCATCAGGAAAATCCAGACGAACACGGTGAGTGCCAACGGAGCTACCAGCTTGCGGCTGGTGGCGTTGTGGATCACGCCCTTGGCTTGGTTGTCCACCATTTCGACCATGATTTCAATGGCGGCCTGGAAGCGACCTGGAACACCCGCAGTGACCCGCCGGGCGGCACGCCACATGACGAAACACCCCAACACACCCAATACCAGCGCAAAAAACACCGAATCCAGATTGAAAACACTGAAGTCAACAATCGACGTTTGCTTCACGCTTTGAAAGGAGAAGTCTTTCTGCAGGTGCTGCAGGTGGTGCTGGATGTATTCCGTGGCACTCGGGCCGGATGCAACGTGACTTTCAGCAGACATCTGTACCGTCTCTTTGATTAAGAAATTGACCTCTGAACTGCGCGGCGCTGATCAAACAGCAAGACTGCCCAGTTCACCTTCAAACACACAACCAGAGCCAGCATCAAAACCATCCAGCTCAGGTCACTCACTATCCGCGGGGCAACCACCATCATGGCCACCGACAACAACAACTTGGCCAGCTCCCAAACAGCGAACCTGGCCAACACAGCACCCTGGGGCAAACCCAGAGACTGCTTCAATCCTCGAACCATCACCGCGCCCGGCAGCACCACGACAGCGGCTCCATAGAGTGCTGACCACCCCCAACCGCTTCCTCCCAGCACGCCCATCAACACCGACAAAAACAATCCTGCCGCACATTGCGCGCCCAACACCCGCCAAGGTGAATACACCGGCTGTTTGGCGCGAAACGCCTCAGCCTCTTGTTTTGTCAGGGGCGAAAACGTTTCTTCTTGCTGATCGTCGTCTGCAAGCGCTTGGCGTGGTTGAACACCCAGCGCAAGAGCTGCGGACTGTTTACCGGCGGCAGATATAGGCATGTCTTGTTGTTCAATTCGGGCTGGACAACCGGACCTCCTGCACTCCGCGCAGGCCTTTGCCAATGTTCAGCGTCGCGACGAAGCGCGAATTGCTGACATCCAAGTCCTGCACTTGGCAAAGCCTCGGGATTATACGAGGTAACCCGATGTATTCAAGTTATTCGGGTGTTCTTGCCCCCTGACGTCCATGCCAATTCGACATGGCGCCATGGACGCGACCTGGAGCGCAGGGGGCTTAGCAAAAGAAGTTGGCTGGCAAACCGGGCGTGTCCACCCGCAAGGAAAGCACACACCCGGCGTGGGGCTGTTCCGCCAATTCTGGCGCCGGCCGACCTTCGCGGGCCGTGGTGATGTAAAGCGTTTTCAGGTCGTGACCACCAAAACACGGCATGGTGGGGCAGCGCACGGGCAAACGCACTTCACGCAGCACCTCACCCTGGGGGGACAAGCGCAGCACCCGCTGGCCCTCAAACAGAGCCACCCAATAACAACCTTCGGCGTCCATGGCCGCACCATCCGGACGTCCACCATAGTCAACCAGGTTTTGCCCGGCTTCTTTGGCCGGGAAAGTCGCAAAAACCCGGCGGTTGCTCGTCATGCCGGTCTCGGGTGCAAAGTCCAGCGCGTAAATGGTGTGGGCCTTGGTGTCGCTCCAATACATGGTGCGACTGTCCACGGTCCAGGCCAAGCCGTTGGAGGTGGTGATGCCGCTTTCTCGACGCGTCAACTGCCCTTGGGTGTAACAGTACAAGTGCGCCAGCGGGGGATCGCGGGGCTCATAAATGGTGCCCACCCAAAAACGGCCTTGTGGATCGCACTTGCCGTCGTTGAAACGCTCGCGGCTCGGCTCATAAGGTGGCGCAGCGAGAAGCGTTCTTTGTGCGGTTTGAACATCGAATCGCCACAAGCCATCTCGCATGCCCAAGAGCAAGCCCCCGCCCGACATGGGTGCGCAGCAAGCGACATCCGTTTCAAATTGCCAGTGTCGAACGCGAGCGGTGTGAGGGTCCAGCTGGTAAAGGCGATGCGCCGGAATGTCGCACCAATACAGGACGTTTTCTGCCGGGTGCCAAACCGGGGATTCACCCAGGCGGTTGGGCTCCTGCACGGCGATACAAATGTTCAATGCACTGTCGGTGGGGCCGCCAGGCTGGTTGGGTTGCGATGTCATCGTGATCGGTTGAGGACGGATGGCGCGGTGCGCGTGGACATTCATCGTACACATGTGCCCTGGGCGATGGATTGGGCAAGTTGCCTAAAACGGGGCGGCCGAGGCCGTTTGAAAAACAACAAACCTTGTTCTATACGGAGGAAACAGTCTTGTCTCAAACGGAGAAAAAAATGGGTACATCAGCAGTCACTGCAAGCTCAGAGCCGGTCCAGTTTGCGTACACCGATCCTGCGGCCGTGCTGCGGGGTGGCGGTAAAGCCCCCTTGGACCGTGATCCGTTTGGCCCGATCAAGGAGAAGCAGTTCACGGCAACGACCCTACCGAAAGCGCAAGGGGGTGGCCTCTTGCTGCAGTATTTCGTGTCGATGCCCAAGCCGGGTCAGTTGGGCTTATCGGCCCCGCAAGATTTGGCGCTGATCCCTGAGTGGGCCATTCAGGGGAAAGCGCGCGGCCCAGGCAGTGAAACCTGGGAGGTGACCAAAAATGCGCGCGGCGGACTGGAATTCAAGTCCAGCCAAGGCCGATCGGCGGAGCTGTCCAAAAGTGGCGACTATGTTTTAAAGGACACCGCCACAACCATGGCGGTGGGCGAAGAAAACGCCGTCTCCAATTTGAAGAAAGGTCGGGGCTCAGACTGCTCCCCTTTGCCGATGCCGTTTCCCAAGCCGGCTCCTCGTCAAGACGACGGTTTGCAAATCACCACCATGGCCGTTGGTGAAGAGGGCGGCAGCGGAAAACCTCAAAAGCCTTTCATATGGGAGATGCCCATCTTCCCGCGATTCGATGGCAATGAAGTCACCACCATGGCCTTTGGTTTGGGCGAGGGCGACGGCGGCTGCGTGCGGCCTCGACCCAGGTTTCCGGACCGGTGCGGTGTAGGCTCAGAAGGATTCCCCAATCAGCCGCTGCATCCCAAGCGGGAAAAGCCGAATTTCGGCGGGGACAATGTCATCACCACCATGGCCTTTGGTTTGGGCGAAGGTGACGGCGGCTGTGTGCGTCCGAGGGTGCGGGTGCCGGATCGGTGCGGGGTGGGGGCAGACGGATTTCCAGGTCAGTCGACTCGCCCTGGCTGGTACAAGCCCTGGCAAGACCAAGACCAAAACGGATTGCGTCACCAGCTTCGCCAACTGCAGGCGTTGATCCGAGACATTTTGATGGGAATGAATTTTTTCAGGCGAGACGTGTGAGCGCCGGCATTCAGCTGGGTCCAACGCAAGCCTGAGTCTGTTCTGAAGACATTGCATCACCGGTGTATGCGCAGATGATGGTCAGTCAATCCGACGCCCTCCACCTGCTGATCGCAGGTGGTTCACGCGACACCGGCATCTGCCGCTTGGTGGCCGCCGCCGAACGCAGGGGGTGCGCTTTTGTCGCGTGCCAATTCGATCCGCATCAGATTCCTCCCCTGGCGTGGGAGCTGATGGCGGACGAACTGCGGCTGCACGGCGCTTTGGTCAAGCCGCAGTCTTTATTCTTGCGCCATGACGTGTTCAATGCTTTGTCTTTTGATCACGACGCTGAAAAACAAGAAGCATGTGCACAGCAAGCCGATGGCTGGCAAGCCACCTGGCGCGGCTGGTTGCTGGTCCACCCTGAAGTGAAGGTGCTGAACCGGGGTTTTCTGGCGCGGGTGTTCAGCAAGCCCCATCAGTTGATCCTCGCAAACCGTTTGGGACTTCGAATCCCTCGCACTTTGATCGCCAACGACATGGCGGCTCTGCGCCAGCGTGCGAGCCAGGGCGACTGCATCGTCAAGCCGGTGCAGGGCGGGCAGTTGACCGCATCGCTGAGCGACACATTGCGGCACTGCCCCGCTGACGTTTCGGCCAGCTTGATGCCAGCCATCGTCCAGTCCAGGCTCGATGGCCCCGAGTACCGCATCTTTCTGGTGGGCGATGCGACCATCGCGTTTCGAGTCGAGTCAGCGCTGCTGGACTACCGTGCGGATCAGTCCAGTGTGGGGGTCGTTCAGGTGGACATCAACACCGCAGCCATCGCTGCAGTGCTGCCTGCACTGCGTTCGCTGGCCGACGCCCTGGGACTGGATTTTTGTGCCGCCGATTTCAAAACCGACAGCACCACCGGTGAGCTGGTTTTTCTGGAAGTGAACGAACAACCGATGTTCGCGCGCTTTGACCAAGAGTCCGGCGGGCAGTTGTGCGGCGCCATCCTGGACGCCCTGTTGAACAACCTGGAAACACCGCGGGTCACACTGAACACGTTGTCAGTAGCGTGACACGCCGTCGCTCAAGTCCGCCTTGAGGTAGTGCGCACCTGCAATCGGGTTGAAGTAGTAAGGCGGTATCTCGACGAAACCCAGCGTCACATACAGCTCCCGCGCGGCTTCCATGTCGTCCAAGGTGTCGAGCAACACGGTGGAGTAACCGGTTTGTGCCGCTTGGTCCAGCAGCGCCTGTGCCAGCAAGCGGCCCAATCCGAATCGGCGAAAAGCGGGGCGCACATAAAGGCGTTTCATTTCGCAGGCATCGGGGTAATCGGAGTCTGGAAAAGGCCGGTAGGCACCGCAACCGGCGACTTGCCCATCCACCCAAGCCAGCAACAAATGGCCACTGGGTGCGGCGTAGTCACCCGGGAGACTGGCCAGTTCAGCATCAAAGTTCTGAAAACACAAATCCACACCCAGGCTCTGCGCGTACTCGTAAAAAATTTCGCGCGTGGCCTCCAGGGCCTCGGGATGGTCTGGAACGAGCAGTTGAACAGTGGGTTGATCACTCATTTGTGGGGCCTTCCTTCACCGTCTCGCCAGCTGTTCCAATCGCAACAACACGGTCATCATGGCGATCGCAGCCAGCGAACCCAAGCAAAAGGGCAGGGTTCGACTGCGGGCTGGTCGTGCAAGGATGGTGTTGGATGCCATGGGAGCAGTCAGGTCCGGTCCGAGCAAGCAATCAACAAGCACTTTCACTTTAGCTTGACAAGCGCATGTTTCAAACGCCGCGTGCCCGGTCTGCCTTGAATTGGGCCACAAAAGCGGCGAAGCGCCCACTGTCCAATGCCTCCCGAATCTCGCGCATCAGGTTCACGTAGTAGTGCAGGTTGTGGATGCTGGCCAGCATGGGGCCGAGCATCTCGCCGCAGCGGTCCAGGTGGTGCAAATAAGCGCGTGAGAAGTTTTGGCAGGTGTAACAAGTACAGGTTTCGTCCACCGGCCGCTCATCGGTTTTGTGGCGGGCGTTGCGCAACTTCAGGTCACCAAATCGTGTGAATAGGTGGCCGTTTCGGGCATTGCGGGTCGGCATGACGCAGTCGAACATGTCGACGCCTTGCGAGACGCCTTCCACCAGATCTTCGGGTGTGCCCACACCCATCAGGTAACGCGGCTTGTGGACGGGCAGGCGGTGCGGCGTGTGCGCCATGATGCGCATCATTTCTTCTTTGGGCTCGCCCACGCTGACGCCGCCCACGGCGTAACCGGGCAAGTCCAAATCCACCAAAGCATCAAGCGACTCTTGGCGCAGGTGCTCGAACATGCCGCCCTGCACGATGCCGAAAAGCGCGTTGGGGTTCTCCAGGCGCTGGTGTTCTGTGAGGCAACGCTTGGCCCAGCGCAAACTCAGCTCCATCGAGACCCGCGCTTCGACTTCCGTGGTGAGGTGGCCCTTGGTTTCGTACGGTGTGCATTCGTCAAACTGCATCACGATGTCGCTGTTCAGCACGTGCTGAATCTGCATGCTGACTTCGGGCGTGAGGAAAAGTTTGTCGCCATTCACCGGCGACGCAAACTTCACGCCTTGTTCGCTGATCTTGCGCATCTCTCCAAGGCTCCACACCTGAAAGCCGCCGCTGTCGGTAAGGATGGGACCCTGCCAGCTCTCAAAACGGTGCAAGCCGCCAAATTGTTTGAGCACATCCAACCCGGGCCGCAACCACAGGTGAAACGTATTGCCCAGAATGATTTGTGCGCCCATCTCTTGCAGCGAGCGTGGCATGACGCCTTTGACGGTGCCGTAAGTACCCACGGGCATGAAGACCGGTGTTTCCACCACGCCGTGGTTGAGTGTCAAACGGCCACGGCGGGCGTGGCCTTCGGTTTTGAGCAGATCGAAATTCAGCATGGGTTGAATTGTCGCAGCCCCCACATAGGGTGTAACTCAGCAGCCCGGCTGGCCGCCGACGGTATCAGCGGACAACACTTCTTGATGCGCGCTTGAAGCCCATCAAAGGCATGCGCACGATGCGCCCACCTTCATGTGAAGGTGCCTTGGAGAAATGAGCCCATGGGTTCAGCCATCGGTTCCACCGGAACCAGTTTGATTGCAGCGGTGTTGTTGGCCGACTTGGTTTCTGGCGTGGTGCATTGGGCGGAAGACGCTTATGCACGCGTCAAGCCGCAACGAAAGCTGGCCTTGATCAACAAGATCGCAGAAGAAAACGACCTGCACCATGAACGCCCTCGCGCCTTTTTGGCCAAAGGCTGGTGGGCCAGCTCTTGGGATCTTTTCTTCGTGGGCGCAGCGCTGTTGTGTTTAGCATGGGGTTTAGGTGGGCTCAGTCCCGCAGTGATGCTGTTTGTGGTGCTGTCGGTCAATGCCAACCAAATTCACAAATGGACGCACCAAAACCCCACCGAAAAACCATGGTGGGTGCTGCGTTTGCAGCGTGCATATCTGTTGCAAACGCCGCGCCACCACGGCCGCCACCACCAAGGCGAGAAAAACTCACACTACTGCGTGATCACCAATTTCCTGAACCCGTTGTTGGAAGAGGTGGGCTTTTGGCGTCGTTTGGAACGTGGTGTTGAGAAACTCACCGGGCGCAAGCCGCGACATGGCAACAAGCTTTCTTCATCGCCCGGTTGAACGCTCCAGCAGCATCGCATCGCCATAACTGAAAAAGCGGTAACGCTGATGGATGGCATGTTGGTACAGCGCCATCACGTTGTCATAACCCGCAAAGGCGCTCACCAACATCATCAAGGTGCTTTTGGGCAGGTGAAAGTTGGTGAGCAGTTTGTCCACCACGCGAAACTCAAAGCCGGGCGTGATGAAGATGTCGGTGTCGCGGCTTCCGGCTTGCAGTTCGCCTGCGCAGGCGGCCGACTCCAAGGCACGTAAAGTGGTGGTGCCTACCGCGAGCACGCGGCCGCCTTGTATTTTGGTTTGCGTGATGGCGTCCACTGTGGCCTGTGGCACTTCAAACCACTCGCTGTGCATTTTGTGTTCTGCAATGTTGTCCACCCGCACCGGCTGAAAGGTGCCTGCGCCCACATGCAGGGTGACGCTGGCGCTGTTCACGCCTTGCACTTTGAGTGCAGCCAGCACTTGTTCGTCGAAATGCAAAGCGGCGGTCGGTGCGGCGACCGCGCCGGGGTGTTTGGCGAACACGGTTTGGTAGCGGCGTTCGTCCTCAGAAGAATCCTCGTGCGTGATGTAGGGCGGCAAGGGCACGTGACCGTGGCTGGCCAAGAGCTGGAGTGGGTCGGACGGAAAACGCAAATGAAAAAGTCCACCGTCGGGGCCGCAGCGGCCGAGCACTTCGGCGTCGAATCCTTTTGTGGAGGCGTGGTCTCCAAAGTGCACCGTGCTGCCGGGCTTGGGGCTTTTGCTGGCACGCAGATGGGCCCAAACCTCTTGAGTGCCTGGCAGCACCCGCTCCACCAAAGCTTCCACCTGGCCGCCGCTGTCCTTGCTGCCAAAGAGGCGGGCTTTGATGACCTGGGTGTCGTTGAACACCAGCAAGTCCCCGGCTTGCAACAAGCTGGGCAGCTCGCGGAAGATGCGGTCCACTGGCGGTTGTTTGCGCCCATCGAGCAACCGCGAGCTGCTGCGCTCGGGCGCAGGGTGCTGGGCGATCAGGTCGGCAGGCAGGTCGAAATCGAAGTCGCTCAGTGTGAAAGCGCGGGGGGTGTGGTCGGTTGAGGAAAAGGTGGACATGCCATTGAGGGCCTGACGGGGCCCGTGCCAAGGTTGAAGGTGACGGAGCGAACGCAGGACAGCTGACGCGCGTCCTAAACCAGATGGCGCGATGGCCGCCGACCTGCACGAGGCAGAATTGTCCCATGCCCCCAACCAGTGCCCAAGACAGCCCCGCGCCGCGCAAGGAGAAATCCGGGCCGCAAAAGGCCATGGAGAAATTGGGCTTGATGCGCGACATCGACCTGGCGCTGCACCTGCCCCTGCGTTATGAAGACGAAACCAGGCTCACCGCCGTGGCAGCGCTGCGTGATGGCGAGGTGGCCCAGGTGGAAGGCGTGGTGACCGAATGCCAGATCCAAACCCGCCATCGCAGGCAGCTCGTGGTGCAGCTGCAAGACGATGCAGGCGACACCCTGGTGCTGCGGTTTCTGAACTTCTACGCCAGCCACCAAAAAACATTGGCCCAGGGCCAGCGTGTTCGCGTGCGCGGCGAAGTGCGCGGCGGGTTTCTGGGTTTGGAGATGGTGCATCCCCAGTTCAAAGCCGTGAGCAGTGGCGCCGCTTTGGCAACGGCGCTCACTCCTGTCTATCCCACCAGCGCAGCCTTGCCACAGGCGTATTTGCGCAAGGCCGTGACCTCTGGGGTACACCGCGCCGATTTGTCTGAGGTGATTCCGGCGGAGCTTCTGCCCTTCGGTTTGCCCTCCCTGCGCAGCAGCCTGCAACTGCTGCATCAACCCACAGCCGATGTGCCACTGATCCAGTTGGAGGAACGCAGCCACCCGGCGTGGTTGCGCCTGAAGTTTGATGAGTTGCTCGCACAACAACTCTCACAGCTCCAAGCGCGGCGCGAGCGGGCTTTACAACGTGCGCCCGCATTTGAACTTGTTGTGGGCGGCCTGCATGAACAACTGCTGGCCGCGCTGCCGTTTTCTCTCACCGGCGCGCAGCGCAGGGTCGTTGAGGAGATTGCACAAGACCTGCAGCGCGAGATCCCCATGCACCGCCTGCTGCAAGGGGATGTCGGCTCCGGAAAAACCGTGGTCGCTGCCCTGAGTGCAGCCATCGCCATGGGCCAGGGCTGGCAATGTGCATTGATGGCGCCCACAGAAATTTTGGCCGAGCAACATTTCCGCAAACTCATCGGATGGTTGGAGCCTTTGGGGATTCAACTGGCCTGGCTCACCGGCAGCCGCAAAGGCAAAGGCCGCCAAGAGATGCTGGAACGCGTCGCCAGTGGCCACGCCAAACTGGTGGTGGGCACGCACGCGGTGATTCAAGCCGAGGTTCAATTTGCCAATTTGGGCTTGGCCATCATCGACGAACAACACCGTTTTGGTGTGGCCCAGCGGCTCGCACTGCGAAACAAACTGGAAGAACAAAACCTGGAACCCCACCTGCTGATGATGAGTGCCACGCCCATCCCTCGAACCTTGGCGATGACGGTGTTTGCGGACCTGGACATCAGCACCATCGACGAGTTACCGCCCGGCCGCACCCCCATCGTCACCAAAGTGTTTGCCGACGACAAACGCGGCGACGTGGTGCAAAAAATCAGCCACGAAGTGAAACAAGGGCGGCAGGTGTATTGGGTCTGTCCGCTGATTGAAGAATCAGAAAAACTGGATTTGCAGAACGCCACCGAGGCCCATGCGCAACTGTGCGCCGCGTTGCCGAACACCATGGTGGGTTTGCTGCACGGACGCATGCCGGCTGCCGACAAAGCGGCGGTGATGGCGCAGTTCACCTCCGGCGAGATGGCGGTGTTGGTGAGCACCACGGTGATTGAAGTGGGCGTGGACGTTCCGAATGCCAGCCTGATGGTGATCGAGCACGCCGAGCGTTTTGGTTTGTCGCAGTTGCATCAGCTGCGCGGCCGCGTGGGGCGGGGCGCCAATGCCAGCGTTTGTGTGCTGCTTTACACCGGACCCTTGAGCCCCACAGGCAAAGACCGCCTCAAGGCCATGGCACAAACCACCGACGGCTTTGAGATTGCGCGGCGCGATTTGGAGATTCGAGGTCCGGGTGAGTTTTTAGGCGCACGGCAAAGTGGCGTGCCGCTGCTGCGGTTTGCGGATTTGAGTGAAGACTTGGCCCTGGTGCAACAAGCACGGCAAGCGGCTGAACAACTGCTTGATCACCACCCTGCCGCCGCTCAAAAACACCTGGCGCGTTGGCGTGGTGTCAGGGCGGAGTTTTTGAAGGCTTGACTGGCGTCTGTGCTCGCGACCACGAAGCCTGCGTGGCAGCATGTCTCACAATCCACAGGTCGAGCGCCCACCCCACTTATTTAGGAGCCCACGATGAACCTTATTCAACGCGTCACCGACATCCTGCTTAAACCCAAAGACACCTGGCGTGTGATTGAGCAAGAGCCCGCCGATGTGGCGTCCATCTACAGCCGCTATGTGGTTTTTCTCGCTGCCATTCCTGCCATCGCCGGTTTCATCGGTTTCTCCCTGGTGGGCATGAACGCCATGGGCATGAGCATTCGACTGCCGGTGGGCATGGGCCTGGCCAACATGGTGGTCAGTTATGTGCTGTCTCTGGTGATGGTGTTTGTGCTGGCCTTGATCGTGGACGCACTGGCACCCAGCTTCGGCGGTAGCAAAAACCAGGTCAGCGCCTTGAAGGTGGTGGCCTACAGCTTCACCGCGGCATTTGTCGGCGGCGTTTTTTCTCTGTTGCCGTCGTTGTCGATATTGGGTGTGTTGGCGTCGCTGTATTCCATCTACCTGCTGTACACCGGCTTGCCGGTCTTGATGAAATGCCCGCCGGACAAGTCCTTGGGTTACACCGCTGTGGTGGTGGTGTGCGGCATTGTGGCCGCGGTCATCGTCGGCGCGGTGTCGGCTTTGTTCATGCCCAAACCCGGCATGCACATGGGCGGCATGCCGACGGGAGAGATCAGCATCAACACGCCCAATGGCACGGTAAAGCTGGATGCCTCAAAAATGAAGGAAGCTCAAAGCCGGATGGAAGACCTCGGCAAACGCCTCCAGGCCGCCCAAGCGGCGGGCGACAAAGAAGCCTCAGCCCAAGCCATGCGTGAGCTGATGGAGGTGATGGCTGCCTCAGGCCTGGCCGGTGCTGCCAGCGCGGGTTTTCCAGACAAACCCTGACCAGGTCATGGAGGCCTAGCAACATGACACTGACCGAGTTGCGTTACATCGTGGCAGTTGCCAGAGAGCGGCATTTTGGCCGCGCGGCGGAGGCCTGTTTTGTCTCGCAACCCACTTTGAGCGTGGCCATCAAAAAGCTGGAGGAAGAACTCGATGTCAAACTCTTTGAACGGGGCGCCAATGAAGTCAGTGTGACGCCTTTGGGCGAAGAGATCGTGCGCCAAGCCCAGCAAGTGATTGAACAAGCCGCGGCCATCAAAGAAATCGCCAAACGCGGCAAAGACCCCGTGGCTGGGCCACTGCGTGTGGGAGTGATTTACACCATCGGCCCCTACCTGTTGCCCGACTTGGTGAAAAACGCCATCGCCCGCGTGCCGCAAATGCCGCTGATCCTGCAAGAAAACTTCACTGCGCGGCTACTCGACATGCTGCGCACCGGAGAACTCGATTGCGCCATCATGGCCGAACCCTTTCCTGACACCGGTTTGGCCGTGGCCCCCCTTTACGACGAGCCCTTCATGGTGGCGGTCCCCAGCGCGCACCCCATGGCGCAGTTGAAGTCCGTCAGTGCCGAGGCGCTCAAGCTGGAAACCATGTTGCTGCTGGGCACAGGCCATTGTTTCCGAGACCATGTGCTCGAGGTTTGCCCCGAGTACGCCCGTTTTTCCAGCAGCGCGGACGGCATACGCAAAACCTTCGAGGGCTCGTCCCTTGAAACCATCAAATACATGGTCGCCTCGGGCATGGGCGTCACCGTGGTGCCTCAGTTGAGTGTGCCGCTGGACCTGGCCACTTCGCCCCAGGTGCGCTACCTGCCCTTCAGCGGCAGCGCCCCCACCCGCCGCGTGGTGCTGGCCTGGCGGCGCACCTTCACACGTTATGAAGCCATCGCCGCGCTGCGTAACGCGGTGTATGCGTGTGAACTGCCGGGGGTGGCGCGCTTGTCTTGATTGAAGCAGGGATGACGAAGGTGAGATCAGTCGGCTCGCGCGGGCATCACCGGCTCACCAACAACTCGGTCTCTTGCGCCAAACTGGCGGGGTCGAGCAGGTGTTCGCTCAGCCAAACCAAGTCAACATGCTCGTGGGCGACCAAATCAGGCTCTGCTTTGCTCAGCGCCTCATGGCCCGGGATGCCTTGGTCCAGCGCATCGGCCAAGACCTCAGACAAGTGCAGCACTGCGCCCAATGCAGAAAAGGGCTTGGCCACCAGGGGCTCAGCGGCGCACTGGAAAGCGTAGACCAGCGGTGTTGGGAATTTCCAGCGCTGTGCCAGTTCAGCCGTGACGTCGCTGTGGGTGCATCCCAGCCGGGTTTGTTCCCAGCCAAAACGCGCGCCGGGTTCGGTCACCAAAGCTTCAATTTCTTGAACAGCGTTGGCATCGGCCTGCAACATCAGCACTTGTCCCGTCCGCAGCATCAAACCCGCCAGGTAAGCAATCTCGGTGTCCAACAAGGCAGCGCGGGACAACAGCACCGCGTAATGGGCCGATGCCAGGCTGTGTTTCCAGAACCGTTTGAGGTCCAGACCCGGCAGTGAGGGGAAAGCGCTGGCCATGCACGCCGACAGCGCCAGGTTGCGCAGGGTCACGGTGCCCAATGTGGCGGCGGCGTCATTCAAGTTGGAGACGTTGTGGGCCGGACTGTAGCGCGCCGAGTTTGCCAACCTGAGCACCTTGGCCACCAAGGCAGAATCTTTGCGCAGCACCTGGGCCAAATCATCGAGGGAGGCGTTGTCGTCGCCAAAGGTGCGTATCAGCAGGCTGGCCACCTCGGGCATCACAGGCAAATTCACGGTACCTGAAAAATATCGATCTACGCTACTCATGCCAAGGGCCTCCTCAGTGGTTGTGAAGTGATGGTGTGGGGCCCAACGTCATGCGAACCCATGCTGAAAGTCTAGTGATCACCCACTGTTTCAAAGGCCCAAACTGCGCTGAATTGAGGGCATTTTTCTCCCGCTTGCATCCATGGCAACATGGGGGAACAGAAATCCACCGTCGATCACTGATTCAACCAGAAGGAGAAACACACCATGGCCAAATCCAAAAGCCACACTGCCCCGAATGTTGTCGCACCGAACATCGGCATCAGCGAAAAAGACCGCGCAGCGATTGTCAAAGGCCTCAGCCACTTGCTGGCCGACACGTACACCCTCTACCTGAACACCCACAACTTCCACTGGAACGTGACAGGCCCCATGTTCAACACCCTGCACCAAATGTTCATGTTGCAGTACACCGAGTTGTGGAATGCCGTGGACCCGATCGCCGAGCGCATTCGTTCACTTGGCCACCCCGCACCCGGGTCTTACAAACAGTTCGCTGCACTGGCCTCGTTGCCTGATGCACCCACCACGCCGCCCAAGGCTTTGGAGATGGTGCGCATCTTGGTGCAAGGCCATGAAGCCGTGGCGCGCACCGCCCGTAGCCTCTTCCCCACGGTCGACAAAGCCGGTGACGAACCCACCGCCGACCTGCTCACCCAGCGCCTGGCGGTGCATGAACAAACCGCCTGGATGTTGCGCAGTTTGCTGGAGGAATGACATGGCTGATTTCGTACTGGTTCACGGCGCCTGGCATGGCGCCTGGTGCTGGAAAAAACTGTTGCCGGCATTGCAGGCGGCAGGACACCGTGCTTTCGCAGTGACGCTCACCGGTCTGGCGGACCGCGCCCACCTGATGTCCGCGCAGGTTGATTTGCACACCCACGTCAAAGACGTGCTCGCGGTCATCCACAACGAGGAACTCCAAGGCGCCGTTCTGGTAGGACACAGTTACGGTGGCATGGTGATCACCGGTGTGGCCGATCAGGTGCAGGACGAGGCTTTGTCCTGCCTGGTGTACCTGGACGCCATCGTGCCTGAGCCCGGCGATTGCTGGTCCACAGGGCAGAGTCCCGAGACCCAGGCGCAGCGGCGCGCCGCCATCGCAAAGGAAGGTGCCTTGCCCCCGCCGGACCCCAAGGTGTTTGGATTGACCGGTGCAGACCATGCCTGGGTGCAGCGTCGGCAGACACCTCAGCCCGGTGGCTGTTACGACACGCCGCTGGACTTCAGCCCCGCACTCGTGCAACGCTGGCCCAGGCACTTTGTCGACTGCACTTCGCCCGCCTTGCCCACCATCGACCCCTCACGCCGCCGGGTGCGAAGCGAACCCGGTTGGACCGTGCATGAAATCGCCACGGGCCACGACCCCATGGTCAGCGCACCGCAAGACTTGCTGCGGGTCTTGCTGCAAATCGCCTGAAGCCGATTGACGGTTCGCAACATGAGGGCCGCAGACAAAACCCTTAGGGACCCTCTGCATCAATCGGTTGCCGATGGCGGGCCTCGGATTGGAGTGAGATGCAAGGCGCAACACCACAGCCATAGCCCCGCTATGGCGAGGATTTGCAACGCCGCAGATCGCTTCAATCCGGGGATGCGACGTCGGTAAGCGATTGATGCAGAGGGTCCTTAGGGCTGAGCGTGTCAAGGTCCGCCTGTGGCTCGTCCAAGACCCTTCTACAGGCCTGTCCTGAGCCCCTTCGAAGGGCTCAGGGCGAACGGTGTATGGGGTGTTTGATGAGCAGCTTTTAATCCTACTGTGTCAGTAGGATTAATCAGCACTCACCGTGCGGTCCTTGGCCCACTCACGCAAGGCGGTGACCGCTTCTGCGCGGGTCACCGACAGCGGTTTGGTGCGCAGCAGCTCCAGCATCACTAAGTTGGCCTGAGGGGCTTGCTGGCGGGCATGGGCTTCGTAACGTGCCGCCACGACGGCGGCTTCAATCTCGGCGCCTGAAAAACCTTCGCTGCGCTCCACCAGGGGCTTCAAGCCCGCATCGTCGCAGGCCACCCTGTGTTTGGCCAGGTGGATGCGCAGGATGCCCTCACGCACCTCGGGCGTCGGCAGGTCCACAAAGAAAATCTCGTCGAAGCGCCCTTTGCGCATCAGCTCGGGCGGCAGGCTGTCAATGTCGTTGGCGGTCGCCACCAAAAAGACGCTGGAGCGGCGTTCGGCCATCCAGGTCAGCAAGGTGCCCAGCATGCGTTTGCCTGCGCCGGTGTCACCGTCGCCTTGGCCACCGGCCAGGCCTTTTTCTATTTCGTCCATCCACAACACACAGGGCGACATCGCATCGGCCACCTTCAGGGCCTCACGCAATTTGCGCTCGCTCTCGCCTTGGTATTTGTCGAACAGCGCGCCAAAGTCCATGCGGAAGAGCGGCACCTGCCACGACGATGCGATGGCTTTGGCCGACAGGCTTTTGCCGGCTCCTTGCACGCCCAGCAGTAACACGCCGCGCGGCGGTGGCAGGCCAGATTCGTCGGGCTTCAGAAAGGGCTCGCGCCGCAGCAGCAACCAACGTTTGAGCGCCTTCATGCCCGCCACCTCGTCGAGTGCAGGCAGCTTTTGTTCAAACACCAGCAACTCGGCCACACCCAGGGTTTCTTGTTTGGCGGCCAGCACCCTGGCCAGGTCGGCGGTGCAGATTTGCCCATCACTGAGTGTCAGCCGCGCCAGGTGGCGCACCGAGTTCTCCGGCAGCCCCACCATGTGGCGCAGCAAGGACTCAAGTGTGGTGCGAGAGCCGCCCACCTCCCCCTTGTGCGCCTGATGCCGCGTCATTTCTTCCTTGAACACCGCCTTCACCCGCTCCATGGTCATCGGCTCCAGTTCGAAGCGGCTGGCAAAGGGTGTCAGCTCATCTGGTAAGGCGATGTCATGCCCGACGAAGACGAGCTGTTGTTTCTTGCTTTCGCTCTTGAGCGCAATTTCTTTGATGGCGCGGGTGACCAAGGGGTTGCTCAAATAGGGATGAATGTCCAGAAAAATAAATAGCGCAGGCCCTGAGCTGCTGTCCACATGGCGCAGCGCGTCCGGCAACTCCTTGGTTTCGTTGGAATCGGCCGTGGGGTTTTTGTTGAAGTCCAGCAGCGACAACTTCAGCCCATGGCTGACACGCAAGCCGCGGCTCGCGGACCAGGTCCACACCTCACGCTGACTCAGGTTGGACACCCGCTCAAACAACGCCATCACGCGCTTTTCTTCGTGCGTCTCGATCACGAGGATGGCGGTCTGGGTGTCGATCAGGGAGATCAGGTCGTTGACTTGCTGGGGGCTGGGCACAGGCATCTCCAATTGGGCCCACGGAGTCCAATCGTCAGTGGGCGGCGCGGAATTCTTCCACATGCCAGGCCAGGCACCCCGGCTTGAAATGCCGGCCCGCTGCCGTTACCCTCGCAACATGCGCATCGCCATCCTCACCTTCGACGGCTACAACGAACTGGACTCTTTTGTCATCCTCGGTTTGCTCAACCGTTTGAACCATTTGGGTTGGAGGGCAGAAATCACCAGCCCCAGCAGCCAAGTCACGTCGATGAACGGTGTCACGGTGGTGGCCCAGCAGCCGCTGGAATTTGCCAACGAAGCGGATGCGGTGATTTTTGGCAGCGGCATTTACACACGAGCGATTGCGGAAGACATGGGCAAACGCGGTGCGGTGCTCGACCGTTTGCAACTCGACCCGCTGCGCCAGCTGATCGGTGCGCAGTGTTCGGGCAGTTTGTTGTTGGCGCGTTTGGGTTTGCTCGCCGACGCACCCGCCTGCACCGACCTCACCACCAAACCTTGGCTTGTGCAGGCCGGCGTGCGGGTGCTGGACGAGCCCTTCCATGCCCGTGGCCCCATCGCCACCGCCGGCGGGTGTTTGGCCTCACAGTACCTCGCCGCCTGGCTGATGTGGTCCCGTGCAGGTGAAGAAGCTGCACGTCAAGCCCTGTTCTACGCCGCGCCAGTGGGTGAGAAAGAGGCTTACGTGGACAGGTTGATGGACCGCGTGCGGCCTTTCATCACGGCGGTTTGATCATTGAAGGGGGGGTGAGGTGGTCGTCCGAACAGCGCAGCCGCGATAATCGCGGGTTGATCTTCGCGCGCCGCTTTCGGTGTGCTCCTGCAGAAAAACCACCCCATGTCCCTCGAATCGCTGTTTCCAGTGATGGCCAAAGAAGTCAAGCGCCGCCGCACCTTCGCCATCATCTCCCACCCCGATGCCGGTAAAACCACGCTCACCGAAAAGCTGCTGCTGTTTTCGGGCGCGATTCAAATCGCCGGTTCGGTGAAGGCTCGTAAAGCCACGCGCCATGCCACGTCCGACTGGATGGAAATTGAAAAGCAACGCGGCATCTCGGTGGCATCGAGCGTGATGCAGATGGAATACCGCGACTGCGTCATCAACCTGCTGGACACCCCTGGCCACCAGGACTTCTCGGAAGACACCTACCGCGTGCTCACCGCCGTGGACGCTGCCTTGATGGTGATCGACGCGGCCAACGGCGTCGAGCCGCAAACCCGCCGCCTGCTGCAAGTTTGCCGCGCCCGCAACACGCCCATCCTCACCTTCGTGAACAAGATGGACCGCGAGGTGAAAGACCCGCTCGAATTGATGGACGAGATCGAACGCGAACTCGGCATGGAGGTGGTGCCCTTCACCTGGCCCGTGGGCATGGGCAAGGCCTTCCACGGCGTGATGGATTTGCGCGAAGAACAAATGCGCGTGTTCAGCCCCGGTGAAGACAGAAATCACAACGACGACGAAATCCTGCAAGGTCTCGACAACCCCGCTTACGCCGAGCGTTTTGGCATGCAGTACGAACAAGCCCAGGGCGAGATCGAACTGCTGACCGATGCGGCCCCGCCGTTCGACAAAGACGCCTTCCTCACTGGCAAGCAGACCCCCATGTTCTTCGGCTCCGCCGTGAACAACTTCGGCGTGCGCGAGGTGCTGGATGCCTTGGTGGACCTGGCCCCGCCCCCCGGCGAGCGCGCGTCCATCCAGCGGGTGGTGCAACCTGACGAAGCCAAGTTCACCGGCGTTGTGTTCAAGATTCAGGCCAATATGGATCCGGCTCACCGCGACCGCATTGCCTTCCTGCGCGTCGCCTCGGGCCACTTCCAGCGCGGCATGCGACTCAAGGTGGTGCGCTCGGGCAAAGAGCTGCGGCCCAATTCGGTAGTCAGTTTCTTAAGCCAGCGTCGCGAGTTGTTGGATGAAGCCTATGCAGGCGACATCATCGGCATCCCCAACCATGGCGTGCTGCAACTCGGCGACACACTGACCGAAGGTGAAGCCCTGCAATACACCGGCCTGCCTTTTTTCGCGCCCGAAATGTTCCGCTCGGTGGAAGTGGCCGACCCGCTCAAAACCAAACAGCTCAAAGCGGGCCTGACCCAGCTTGGTGAAGAGGGCGCGATTCAAGTCTTCCGCCCTTTGGCAGGCACGGTGCTGCTGCTCGGTGCTGTGGGTCAACTTCAATTTGAAGTGGTGGCCCATCGTTTGGAGCACGAATACGCTTGCAAAGCGCGCATCATGCCCAGCCGCTTCCAGGTGGCGCGGTGGGTCACTGCCGACACCGGCGAAGGCGCTGCCGCCGATGAACGCGAACTCAAACGTTTCATTGACGCCAATTCCCACCGCGTGGCCTATGACGCGGTCGATGCACCCACGGTGCTCGTCGAATACGCCCCCGAACTGCGCGCCATTGAAGCCAACTGGCCCAAGATTAAATTCCACGCGCTGCGTGAGCATGCGGGGTTGGTGTTTCAGAAGCGGCTGGAGGGGTGAGGCGACTGTTTCGAGCGTGGTGCGTTGCAGGCGTTACATGTCATCACAATTCCGCCATCAAGTTGTGACAAGATTCTGCGCTCTGAAACATCAGATCACACCGTTCAAAAATCAGGAGGAAAGATGAAACTCAGCGGGATGGCTTTTTCTGTTGCTTTGGCGGCGGCGTTGGTTTCACCGTCGGCCGAAGCGGTTGTTTCATTCAACAACCCAGAGAACTGGGTTCTGCCTCCCGGTCCTTTGGATGGCACAGCCCGGCTCCTGTTCTCCAACAGTTCGGGTAATTTCATTTGCTCGGGATCGCTGTTGCAGGGCGGTGCTTATGTGCTCACTGCCGCCCACTGCGTGGATGACTTCACAACCCTGTCGGTTGACTTTCGGCAAGGCAGCGTGGCACGCACTGCTGCGGAGGTATTCATCAACAGCAACTGGAATGGTCAGTTCGCCACCGGCGCTGATATTGCGTTGGTTCGCCTGAATCAACCCGTCACCGACATACAGGGATTCAGCCTGGCCAGTGGCAATGTCTTGGGCAACACATTTTTGATGGCCGGGAACGGCTTGATCGGAACAGGCGCCACCGGCGCCACCGGATTCGATTTTTTGAACCGCCCCCACTACGGCTACAACCTGTTCGATGTGGGCTTAACAGGTCCCTACGGTTACACCTACCTCTTTGATTTTGACAACGGCACCGCCAACCAAAATACCCACTGTCTGGTTTACGGCGCTTGCGACACAGGCCTGGGCACCGCCGAAGCCTCGACCGCAGGGGGCGATTCAGGGGGCGGCAGTTTTGTTTGGGATGGGACGCAGTGGCTGCTGGCGGGGGTTCACTCGTTCAGCGCAACCTTTGGCCGATTTGCATGCCCCTTCAACACCGCGCAAATTTGCGGTGATGCCGACACGGTGACCTTAAACAACAGTTTTGGTGAACTGGCTGGAGACACCGCTGTTTTCTCGCACACCAGCTGGATCAATTCGTTTCTCAGCCCCAGTAACACCGTTCCCGAGCCATCTACCTGGGCTTTGGCGCTGCTGGGATTGACGGCGATGGCCTTGCGTCGTCGACGCTGAGAGCGGTTGTCACCCAGCCCCAAACGCCCCGCATGCGGGGCGTTTTTCTTGGCCGCGAAAAATGTGCGCTGCAGCATTCCTCGCCCGCATGTGGGCATGAACATTGACCATTGGATACAAGTCTTGCGCATCCCTAGAGTCCGCCCCATCGGTGCCTGGAGCGCCGAGCCTTCGAACAGACTTTAGGAGACCTTCATGCGCTTAAACCGCTTTTTCACCACCCTGGCCCTTGTTGCCGCTGCCACCGGCACCCTGGCCCAGACCACACTCAAGCTGGGCCATCCTCAGTCCAGCACCTCGGCTTTCCATGTGGGCGCACAAGCGTTCGCCGATGAGTTTGCCAAGCTCACCAACAACCGCTACAAGATCGCCCTCTTTCCCTCCGGCTCGTTGGGCGGTGAGCGCGAAATGGTGGAAAGCGTGCAGCTGGGCACCTTGGACCTGGTGGTCACCTCCACCGGCCCCGTGGGCAATTTCGTGCCTGAAACCCTGATCACCGACATTCCTTTCCTGTTCCGCGATTACGACCACGCTCGCAAAACACTGGACGGCCCCATCGGCCAAGACCTGCTCTCCAAATTCCCCGCCAAGGGCATCGTCGCGCTGGCCTGGGCTGAAAACGGCTTTCGTCACTTGACCAACAGCAAACGTGCGGTCAACACCCCTGAAGACATGAAGGGCCTGAAGCTGCGCACCATGGAAAACCCGGTGCACATGACAGCCTTCCGTGCCCTTGGCGCATCGCCTGCGCCGATGGCCTTCACGGAACTCTTCACCGCCTTGCAACAAGGCACGGTGGATGGTCAAGAAAATCCGATTCCCGTCATCACCTCGTCCAAGTTCGGTCAGGTGCAAAAGAACCTGTCTCTCACCGGCCATGTGTACTCGCCCGCGCTCATTCTGGCCTCGATGCAAATGGTCAACGGCCTGTCGGCGGCCGACAAGAAGGCACTGCAAGACGCTGCGAAGTTTGGTGCCCAGGCCATGCGCAAACGGGTGAACGAAGTCGAAAGCTCGGGTGTGGCCGAACTCAAGGCCATGGGGGTGAACGTGGTGACTGAAGTGGACAAGTCCAAATTTCAATCCGCGTTGGCACCCGCCTATGCCGAATACGCCAAACGTTTCGGTGAAGCCAACATTCAGCGCATCCGCGACGTCAAGTAATTCACCGCTTTTGAACCGAGATTCACCATGAGTTCTGTTGCCGTTCCTACCCCAGCCACGCCTGCGGGCTGGGTCACTGCCTTGATCGCGCTGGACAAACGCAGCACCGGTTTTGCCATGAATACAGCGGTGTTCATGCTGATCGTGGCAGTGGCTTGCGGTTTGTTCCAGGTGTTTGCCCGCTTCATCATGGACACGCCATCCGACTGGACCGAGGTGCTCACGCGCTTTGCCCTGATTTGGATGGTGTACATGGGTGCGGGTGTGGCGCTGCGCAACGGAGCCATGGTGTCGGTGGATTTGATGCACCGCAAGTTGTCACCTGTGTGGCGCAAGAAGCTGGACTGGTTCATTGCCACGGTCACCTTGTCGATGCTGGCCGTGATGATTTATTGGGGCGCCTTCATCGCCTGGCGCATTCGTTTTCAGAATGTGGCGGGTTTGGAGATCTCCATCGCTTGGGCCTACCTGGCCATTCCTGTGGGTGCCGTGTTTGCGGTGATTGCCGTGCTGGCCCACTTGTTTGATCCGCTGCGCAACGAGCTCGACACCGCGCTCTGATCTACCGCCGGCGCCACCGGCGCGGGCTCTCGAATTCAGCTTCTTCTCCGGACCCACGTGGTCCGTGGGCGGAGCACACTCTTTGAAGGAAAGTCATGGGCTCATTCATGTTGACCGCGATGCTGGTGCTGTTTGCATGCAGCGTGCCCGTCGCCATCTCGATCGGACTGGCCAGTGTGGTCGCCGTGGGCGCCACACCCAATTTGTCGATGGTCGTCATCCCGCAGCAGCTATTCATTTCAATTGACAAATACCCGTTGGCGGCCATTCCCTTTTTCATTCTGGCGGGCAACCTGATGGAAACTGGCGGCATTTCGCGCCGTTTGGTGGACTTTGCAAAATCCATCGTCGGCGGCATTCAGGGCGGCTTGCCCATGACGTGCGTGCTGACCTGCATGATCTTTGCCGCCGTGTCGGGCTCATCGGTGGCCACCACCTTCGCCATCGGCGCGATCTTGATTCCCGCCATGGTCAAACACGGTTACCCCACGCCAGTGGCCGCATCGATTCAGGCCACCTCGGCAGAGCTGGGGGTGATCATTCCACCTTCGATCCCCATGATTTTGTACGGCGTGTCCGCCGAAGTGTCGATTGGTGAACTGTTCATCGCCGGTTTCGGCCCGGGTATCTTGATCTCTTTTGGTTTGCTGGTTTTTGTATACCTCTATTGCAAAGTCAAAGGACTGGGCAAAAACGACGGTGATGGACGTTTGGGGTTTGTCGAGGCGACACAAAAAGCGACGCTTGCTCTGCTGATGCCCGTCATCATCCTGGGCGGCATTTATGGCGGCATCTTCACCCCGACAGAAGCGTCGGTGGTGGCGGTGGGTTATGCCTTGGTGGTGGGTTTGTTCATCTACCGTGAAATGAACCTGGCCACGGTTTACGCCGCATTCAAGAAGTCTGTGATTTCCTCGGCGGTGATCATGTTCATCATCGCCTGCGCCGGCCTCTTCTCCTTCCTCATCAGTCGTGCGGGCATCCCGGATGCGCTGGGTGCCTGGCTGGCCGAGGTCCTGCAGACGCCTGCTTGGTTCTTGCTCGGTGTGAACGTCGCGCTCTTCATCATTGGCATGTTCATTGAAACGTCGGCCTCCATCATCATCTTGGCCCCGATCTTGGTGCCGATTGCGATTCACTTCGGCATCGACCCGGTGCACTTCGGCATGATCATGGTGGTGAACCTGGCCCTTGGAATGATCACCCCGCCGTTCGGAGTGAATTTATTCGCCGCCTGCGCCGTTGCCAAAATTTCTCTCGACCGCATGATCACCTCGCTGCTTCCATTCGTTGGTGTCATCATCTTCTGCCTGATGCTCATCACCTACTTCCCGCCCATCTCGCTCTTTTTGCGCGACATGGTGTATGGGATTCCGAAGTAAGCCTATGGGCTTTGAACGACTTGAACCTGCATGGGGAGTGATGTCATGAGTGCCTTGCCCACAAACGATTCCACTGAGATGGCACCGCGCGTCTTGTTGCGCTCCTTGTTTGACACCGCACTCGGTGCCGTAGACCCCCTGAACTGTGTGCCGCCATTTTTGCCTCCACGCCCGAAAGGCCGCACCTTGGTGCTGGGGGCGGGCAAGGCGTCGGCGCGCATGGCGCGGGCAGTTGAAGCCGCCTGGGAGGGACCACTGTCGGGTTTGGTGGTGACACGATACGGACACAGCGAACGCTGCGAGCGCATCACCATCGTTGAGTCGGGACATCCCGTCCCCGATGACGCAGGTGCTGCTGCCGCGAAGCAGATGCTGTCGCTGGCCCGAGAGATGGGCCCCGACGATCTGGTTCTGGCCTTGGTGTCTGGCGGTGGCTCCTCCCTCATCACTTTGCCGGCAGAAGGTTTGTCGATGGCCGATCTGCGGGCCGTCAACGTTGCGCTGCTGCGTTGTGGCGCCAACATCAACGACATGAACATGGTGCGTCGCCACCTGTCCAGCATCAAAGGCGGCCGTTTGGCCCAGGCCTGCGGTGCTGCGGCCGTGCACACCCTGGTGGTGTCCGACGTGCCCGGTGACGATCCCGCCGTGGTGGCGTCAGGCCCCACCATTGCCGACCACAGCAGCCCCCTGGAGGCCTTGGCGGTGCTACAGCGCCACCGCATTGACGTACCGCCCGCGGTGCTCGAAGTTTTGCATCGCACGGTCGTGGTCCAACAAAAAAACGACGGGCTCCGCGAAGTACAAGTCATCGCCACCGCCGAGCTGGCGTTGAATGCGGCAGTGCTGGAGGCGCAGCGCCAGGGGCTGGCCGTTATCAACCTGGGCGGGGCTGTAGAAGGTGAATCCCGTGACGTGGCTCAGGCGCAGGCGGCCATGGCCAAGGGCCTGCGCAAGGCGCGTGCGCCTGACGGGCGGCCGCGGCTGATGATTTCCGGCGGCGAAACCACGGTGACGGTGAAAGGCAATGGCCGCGGGGGCCGCAACAGCGAGTTTTTATTGTCACTGGCCTTGGCCCTGCAAGGCCAAGAGGGCATACATGCGATTGCTTGCGACACCGATGGCATCGATGGCGTGGAAGACAACGCCGGTGGCCTCATTGATCCCAACTCCTTGCGGCGTGCGGGCCGACTGGGGCTCAACCCCCAAGCCTTGCTCGACAACAACGACGCCTATGCTTTTCTTTCCGCCTTGGGTGACCTCATCACCACAGGCCCCACCCGCACGAACGTCAACGACTTCCGCGCTTTGCTCATCAACTGAGGTGATCCCATGCTGACTGTTCAAACTGCTGAACCGCCTTTCAAAGACCTCGCCCAGCGTCAGCCCCCCCGGCCTTGGCGTGGCACCAAAATTGTGGCCACCCTCGGCCCAGCCAGCCATGGCCTGATTGATGTGGTGGCCCTGGCGCGGGCCGGTGTGGATGTGTTTCGCCTGAACTTCAGCCACGGCAGCCACGCCGACCACCAGCAGCGTTTGCAGTGGGTGCGCGACGCCGAAAAAGAAGTGGATCGACCTTTGGGCGCCTTGCTTGACCTGCAAGGCCCCAAGCTCAGGGTAGGCCGATTGGCTGCACCGATTGAGTTGCAACAAGGCAGCGAGCTTGATTTGGTTTTTGGAACCCAACAGGCCAGCCCCACCCACCCGGTGCCTGTGCCGCACGAGGAAGTGATTCGCTCACTGATGGTGGGCCACCAGCTCTTGGTGGACGACGGCAAGTTGCGCTTTACCGTGCTGTCAACCCGAGACGACCATGGCGCCACCCGCGTTCGTGTGCGCAGTGAAGTCGCGGGGCGCTTGCAAGAACGCAAAGGGTTGAACCTGCCTGACACTGTGTTGCCCATGCCGGCGCTCACCCCCAAAGACCTGGAAGACCTCGCCTTTGGTTTGGCCCTGGGTGTGGACTGGATTGCCTTGAGTTTTGTGCAAACCGCGGCCGATGTGCTGCAACTGCGCGACTTGGTGCAAGGCCGGGCCGGTCTCATCTCCAAGATTGAAAAGCCGTCCGCCGTGGAGCACTTGGAGGCCATTCTGGAAGCATCGGACGCGGTGATGATCGCGCGTGGTGACTTGGGTGTGGAGCTGCCGCCCGAGGATGTGCCCGGCGTGCAGCGCCGCATCGCACAACTGGCACGCGAGATGGGCAAACCCGTCATCGTGGCCACCCAAATGCTGGAGTCCATGATCGAAAGCCCTTCGCCCACCCGGGCCGAAGCATCGGATGTGGCCACTGCCGTTTACGACGGCGTGGACGCGGTGATGCTGTCGGCCGAATCGGCCTCGGGCCGTTATCCCATTGAAGCGGTGAGCATGATGGCCCGCATCATCGAGCGGGTGGAAAGTGACCCGCGCCAACAGCGCCTCATGGCATCGGTCACCGCACGCACCCAGGCCAACGCCACCGATGCGATTGGTGCGGCCGTGCGCGTCGTGGCGCAAACCGTGCCCTTGTCGGCCACTGTCACCTACACCTCATCGGGCGCCAGTGCACTGCGTGTGGCCCACGAGCGGCCACGCACGCCCTTGATCGGCCTCACACCCAACCCCAGCACCGCACGCCGATTGGCCTTGGTGTGGGGCGTGCGGCCCGTGGTGTCGCGTGACGCAGCCGATGTGGACGACATGGTGGCCTTGGCCACGGGCGCGGTCGCCAAGCTCTGCCCGGACACACCGGAACGCGCCATCGCCATCGTGGCGGGCATGCCCTTTGGTACACCGGGCGCCACCAACATGCTGCGCATCGTGACACCGCTGGTGTCGCAAGAGTTGGCGGCGGATGCTTCAGTGGTGCTTCGCAAGCCCTACTTCCAGTAGGGCCTGTGATTGATGAGGCAGCTGAGCACACCGAAGACACCATGACGATGCGGGTCGCTGCCAAACCGCCTGACCGCCGAGAGACATCGAGCGCTACGAAGAAGAGCCTCGTTCCCGTGTTGAACTGGGAGACAAACCATGACGACATCACCACCGACCTGCACCCGCCGCCACGCGCTCGTGGGCATCTCGGGTATGGCCCTCGCACCTTGGGCCAAGCGCGGCTTGGCCGCTGGAAAGGAACTCGTGGTGGGCCAGGTGGCTTCGCTATCGGGCAGCAACGGCGCTGATTTGGGGCAGGGCCTCAAAGCCGGTGTCGAGGCTTGTTTTCTGGCGGCAAACACTGCGGGCGGCATTCGCGGCCAGGCGTTGCGTTTGATCAGCAAGGACGACCGTTACGTGCCCGAAGAGACGGTCAAACTCACCCAGCAGTTGATCGCATCGGACCGGCCAGTCGCGCTGATCGCCTACCGCGGCACGGCCAATACATTGGCCTTGATCAAGTCCGAGGTGTTGGTCAAACAAGGCATCACCTTGGTAGGCACACTCACAGGCGCCAAGGAAGTTCAAGGGGCGGCAGGGGTGCTGAATCTGCGCACCTCGTATGAACGTGAGCTCTCAGAGCTGGTCGCTCAAGTGCAGCGCATGGCGCTGGACAGCGTGGCCGTGCTGTATGTGGACGATGCGTTTGGCCGCACGGGGCTGGCGGCGGTTGAACAAGCAGCAACGGCCAATGGCAGCAAACTGCTTGCCAAGGTGCCCTATGACAAAACACCAACCCAGGTGGACGCTTCGTTGAACGACGCTGCCAAACAACTTGCATCGGTGGGGGCAAAAGCGGTGATCCTCGTAGCAGTGGGCGATCCGGTGTATGCCTTCATCAAGGCCTTCCGTCCTCTGAACACGGCCAGCCGCGTTTTTTGCATGTCGGTGGTTGACCCGGCGGCTGTGGTGAACCGCTGTGGTGTCGACGTGGCTTCAGGCATTGGTTTTTCGCAGGTTTACCCGTTTCCGTACTCAGAAAAATCCACCCTGGTACGCGACTACCGCCGTGCCTTGGCGAAGCTGCCAAACGCACCCGAACCCAATTACTTCAGTTTGGAGGGTTATGTTTATGCGTGGGTTCTCGTTGAGGCCCTCAAACGTGCGCCCGATTCGCCGAGTGATGCGCAAGTGAGCAATGCCCTGATCAACCTGCCTGCCATGGACCTCGGTGGCCTGCGCATGCAAATTGATCCACGTACCCGCAATGGCATGCGCCACACCGACCTGACGGTACTCACCCGTGAAGGTAAGCTCGTCGGCTGAGCCGATTTTTGAGCATTCACCCTATGGAAATCTACCAACTGCGCACCTTTCTGGCAGTCGCCCGCCTGGGCCACCTCACGCGCGCAGCCGAGCAGTTGCACCTCACACAACCGGCGGTGTCCAAACAAGTCAAAGCGCTGGAGCAGGAACTTGGCGTGCTGCTGTTCGAGCGCCAACCCACTGGCATGGTGCTGACCAACGAAGGCCGTGCTTTGTTTCCACTGGCCGAGCGCACCTTGTTCGATGCGATGGAACTGCTCAACCATGCCCGGGTGCTGCGTGGCGAGGTGGCGGGCGATGTGGTGATCGGCACCGTGATCGACCCGGACACCATTCGACTCGGCTCGTTTCTGGGGGCCTTGCTGGCTTATTTCCCCAAAGTCCAAGCACGTTTGCAGCATGGCATTTCCGGTTGGGTGCTCGAGCGTGTACGCACCGGTGAGATCGACGGCGGCTTTTACATTGGCCCCGTCATCGACCCCGAGGTCACCAGCCTGCCCATGCGCACCTTGCAATATGTGGTGATTGCACCGCCCGAGTGGAGCGAACGTTTGCAGCAAGCCGATTGGGCCGCCATCGCTGCCATGCCCTGGATCGGCACGCCCGCCCACAGTTCACAACACCGGTTGGTGCGTACCATGTTTGCGGAACGGGGCTTGAGCGTCACGCCGGTGATTGAGGCCGACCAAGAAGCGTCCATGGTGAGTTTGGTGCGCACCGGCGTGGGCCTGGCCACGATGCGCGACGACCTGGCCCGCGAGGCGCAGCAACGCGGTGAGGTGTGTATTTGGCCTGGCACGGTGCAAGATTGCCCACTGTCCTTCATCTACAAGACCACACGCCGGGATGATGTGCTGGTGGCGGCTTGTCGCAAGGCGTTGGCCGAGGTGTGGCCTGCGGACTGAACGCTGAGCTGGAGGTTCCAGGCCTGCAGTGTCCAAAGGCGAATGCCATGAGACCCCGCAGGCCGCGTCCCGATCAGAAATTGCGTTTGATCACATTGGTCTTGGCAGTCACCACATTGCCGGTGTAGAGGTTTTTCAAACGCAAGCGGCCATACACCTCGTCGGTGCCGAAGTCTTCGTTCAGCAAGTTGGTGCCCAAGGTGGCGGTGAAGGTGGCCACTTCGGGGCTGGTGGGGGTGGCGTCGGGGTAGTGTTTGGAGGCGTAGCTGAAGATGAAATCGTCTGGGTTGATGAGGGCGCCCAGGCCATTGTCTTCACCCCACAGGGCGCAGTGCAGGGCGAACTTCAAGCCCTCTTTCATTTCGTTCTGTTCGTACTTGGTGAAGGTGACGCGACAGGTCACTGTGCAGTTGGACGTGCCCGTGCTGGCATTGCTGCCGATTTCAAGTTTTGCGCCGGTGATGGTGGCCATGATGGATCTCCAATCGAATAAGAGTGAACGTACAAGGCAGCAAACAAGGCGGGCGTGTCGGTGGCCGCTGCCCGAAAGCCAGCCCGCCCGCGTGTTGACAACACGGGGCCAATGTCTCTCTTGTGCGCTGGTTCGGCGATCCCTAGCTGGCGTGGTTTCAGTCGCGCTTTTAGGGGGTGGAACCCCCCTATGTTTGAGACCGTCAACCGCTGCTGAATGGCGGCAAGGCAGACTGCCAAAGGTGCTCTATGGAGCCGATGGCGCAGCCGGCATGTGCTCGGCTTCTTGCTGCAACCACTGGCAAAAAAATGCCGCTTGCGTGTGGTCGCCACGGCAACGTGCGGTGTATTGCAAACCACTGGACACAAAACCCAGCGGCGCTAGCAGCCGCCCGCTCGCCACGTCAGCGGCCACCAAATGCCAAGGCGCAACGCACAACCCCAAACCACCCAGAGCGGCTTCGAGTGTGTAGGTGTAGTGCGCAAACTCCTGTTGAGGCGCGGCTGGCAATTTCGCACCACAAGCCGTAGCCCATTCTTGCCAGGCATGGGGTCGTGTGCGGGTTTGCAGGCGCGGGCAATGGCGCAACAACTCCAGGCGATGCTGGCTACTGGTGCCTCTGCCACCACCGGCGAGTTTGCCCATCAATTCGGGCGACAGCACGGGCCCGAGCCATTCGTCAAAGAGCAGCGTGCAGGTGGAACGCTGCGTGACCGTGGATGTGGCGGCTGATTCAGCAGTTGCGTCGGGCGGATCGACATTGATGACCACGTCATAGCGTTCACGTTCAATCTGCACCGCGTGTGAGGTGGTGCTCAAACGCACGTCGATGCCCGGATGCGTTTCATGAAAACGATGCAAACGCGGAATCAACCAGCGCATGGTGAAGGTGCTGAGGCACGACACATTGAGCACCTGCTCAGCACTGTGCGAGACCACCGCCACGGCAGCAGCGATCTGATCAAAGGCTTGCGTGAGGATGGGCAGCAGTGTTTGCCCGGCGGGTGTGAGCCGCAGCGCATGTTTGGGGCCTTCAAACAGGGCCACACCCAGTTCTTCTTGCAAAGAACGCACCTGGCGACTGACCGCGCCGTGCGTGACGCACAACTCGTCAGCGGCGGCCGTCATGCGCCCGAGCCGCGCCGTGGCTTCGAAGGTGCGCAAGGCATTGAGGGAGGGCAGGCGGCGCGGCATGGTGTGAGTTTATGTCACATGCGGACGGTCTAAAACTCGTTTGCCAGTGGTCGTTAGCAATGAAATCATGCCAATCGTCTCTTCGTACCCACTCAATCTTGGAGTAAATATCACATGCCATTCATACGAACCGAAGTCCCTGACAGCATGCCCTTCGAGCGCCGCCAGAAGGTGGCGATGGGCATCCACCAAGCCCTGGTGGACAGCATCGGCATGCCCGCCGACGAGTTCTTCAACCGCATCAGCAGCTACAGCCCACAGGATTTTTTCTACAGTCGCACCTTCAACGGCATGCGCCGTTCAGACCAGGCCGTGGTGGTGGAAATCACCCTGCGCCGTGGCCGCAGCGACGCGATGAAAAAAGCGCTCTATGCGCAAATTGCCCGTGAATTGGCGGCGGCTGATGTCGCGCCGGACGATGTCTTCATCTTCATGCACGAGAACGACTATTCCGACTGGTCTGTTGGCCAGGGCCGGTTTGCGATGGCTTTGGTGCAGCAGCCGGGCACTCCCACCTGAGTCAAGTGACCGCTGGCAACGTGATGCGCGTTTCCATCTTCGCCCGGTGCACGCTGAAAAAACTCTTCACGTTGCGCACATTGGCATCCTGCGTGAAAAGCCGCTGCACCACTTGGTGCCATGCCGCCATGTCGACGACTTGCAGTTGCAGCATGAAGTCGGGCCCGGGAGAGACACGGTGACATTGCTGCACGGCGGGGTCCAACACCGCACGCGCTTCAAACGCGGCCAGGTGTTCGGCGCCTTGTCTGTCGAGGGTGACTTCGGTGAAAACCGTCAGACCCGCCCCCAAAACCTCGTGCGACAACAAGGCCACGCGGCGCAGGATCACACCCTCATCTTCCAACCGCTTCACCCGTCGCAAGCAGGTGGCTGGCGAGATGTGTGCGGCCTGGGCCAGTGCCTGGTTGGTGAGCGAGGCGTCGGTTTGCAAGAGGTCGAGCAAGCGCCAATCGGTGGCGTCGCAGGCGATGGGGGCGGCTGAATATTCCATGAAATTATTATCAATGAAAGAAAATTCAATAGCTATACAGGAGTGATTGAAAATTCCATAAAATAATGAAATAAGCACACATATTTCTCGCTGCCTTGCCTACCATCGCGGCTCTCGCTCGGCATGCGTCGTCGAATTCGCCCGGGCCCAACCGCAAAAAGGAGACTTCACCATGTGTGGCATCGTCGGCAGCGTCAGCACCCGCAACATCGTTCCCATCCTGGTGGAAGGCCTCAAGCGTCTGGAGTACCGGGGCTACGACTCCTGCGGCGTGGCCGTGCACCAAGGCGGTGAACTCAAACGCGCCCGGAGCACCGCCCGCGTGGCCGAGCTGCAAACCCATGTGGATGAAGACGGCATCTCGTCAGGCACCGGCATCGCCCACACCCGCTGGGCCACCCACGGCGTGCCGGCCGTGCACAACGCCCACCCGCATTTTTCGCACGGCCCCAACGCCGACCACGACACCGCCATCACCGGCCGCATTGCCCTGGTGCACAACGGCATCATCGAAAACCACGACGAGCTGCGCGCTTCCCTCGTGGCCAAGGGCTACACCTTCACCAGCCAGACCGATACCGAGGTCATCGCCCACCTCGTCGACCATTTGTACGACGGCGACTTGCTCGACGCCGTGCAGCGCACCGTGCGCCAGCTCAAAGGTGCTTACGCCATTGCGGTGTTCTGCCGCGACGAACCCCACCGCGTCATCGGTGCCCGCGAAGGCTCGCCCCTGGTGCTGGGGGTGGGCGACGCGACCAGCGGCGAACACTTCTTAGCATCAGACGCCATGGCACTGGCTGGCGTCACCGACCAAATCGTCTACCTGGAAGAAGGCGACGTGGTCGACCTGCAACTGGGCAAGATGTGGATCAGCCACTTGAACGAAGCCGGCCGCTTCGAAGCCGTGCAGCGCCCCGTGCGCACGGTGCATGCCCACACCGGGGCTGCCGAATTGGGCCCCTACCGCCACTACATGCAAAAGGAAATTTTCGAGCAGCCCAAGGCCATTGCCGACACGCTTGATGCCGTGGTGTCCATCACCCCTGAACTCTTTGGTGACGGCGCCCACCGCATCTTCAAAGACGTGGACTCGGTCCTCATCCTGGCCTGCGGCACCAGCTACTACAGCGGTTCTGTGGCCAAGTACTGGTTGGAGAGCATCGCCAAAATTCCCACCAGCGTGGAAATTGCCAGCGAATACCGCTACCGCGACAGCGTGCCCAACCCGCGCACCTTGGTTGTCACCATCAGCCAAAGCGGCGAAACCGCCGACACCCTGGCCGCGCTCAAACACGCGCGCAGCCTGGGCATGGAACACACCCTCACCGTTTGCAACGTCAGTACCAGCGCCATGGTGCGCGAATGCCGCCTGGCCTACATCACCCGCGCGGGTGTCGAGGTGGGCGTGGCCTCCACCAAAGCCTTCACCACACAGCTCGTGGGCCTGTTCCTGCTGACCCTGGCACTTGCCAAAACACGCGGCCACCTGAGCGAATCGAGCGAGGCAGAACACCTCAAAGCCCTGCGCCACCTGCCCGTGGCCGTGCAAGCCGTGCTGGCGCTGGAGC